>Ga0315910_10000735_pt1 | contig 31523 bp, 20 predicted proteins | sample EdamamesoilMG_FD_204470 | JGI IMG/M metagenome (GOLD analysis project Ga0315910, IMG submission 204470) | Garden soil microbial communities collected in Santa Monica, California, United States - Edamame soil | ecosystem: Environmental > Terrestrial > Soil > Garden | place: USA: California... | reverse complement strand
GCGTGCATCAAGTGTGTCTTGCCCAAACCCGTGCCGCCAGCGATGAACAAGGGATTGTAGCGCGGCCCCCCACCACCAGCGGAAGCAAATGCCGCGGCATAGGCGAGCTCATTGGACGAACCGACCACGAAGTTCTCAAACGTGTACTTGGCATTGAGCTGCGCGATCGGGCCCAGCGGAACCGACACGGCGCGCGCGGGACGCGAGGAACGGTGACCGGCGCTCACACCCGTGGCTCCCCAACCACTCGACTGCGGTGGGTCCGATATCGGTTGACGGATCATGTTTCCCCTCTCCTTACCCGCAGGATAATTGCCCGTCCCTGCTGAATAGCCGGGCTGCGCACTATAGCCCGCCGCTGACTGCTCGTCGCCCGATGCGCTCAGAAAGGTCGCCTGTCGGGGGCTCGCAAAATGCTGGTGGCGTGGCCGATGCGACACCCCCACTCCGAGCGAACGCCGTGGCCCGAACGACGCTGCGCCGCCCGACAACATCGCAGCTCCGGATAGCCCTGCAGCTCCGGAAAGCCCTGCAGCTGAAGGCATGCCCGCAACCTCCGACAAAGCCGCGGGATCAGCGGCCACAGCATTGAACAGCGATTGGTAGGTCGCCACGGAATCGTAACGCGCTACGGCGCTGATCCCCACGCCACTCGGCGCCAAACCCGCCCCCACAGCGGCCGCTGTGGAGGGCTGCTGATGTTTGACCGCCGTCGCGCCCGCGTAGGCGCTTGGCATCACCGTGGAACGACGCACGGTTTGAGTGAGCGGCGGACAAATGGGAGCCACCAGTTGGGGTTGAATGGACCAGATCACCTCGAGACCGTCACCCGTGCTGCCGCGCAAATGGCCCAGGAGCGTGGGGAGGAAGTGATCACGCACCCAATCACGCACGAACTCGTCGCGGGCGGACAAGCGCAGGACTTCACCATCAAATCCGTCAAATTGGATGGAGGAAAACCACTGCTCAAAGGTCGCCGGGGAGCGACTGCGCGTGTGTTGGAGAGCCTCGGACCAGAGATCGTAGGCCTGACTGGGATGGAGGGATGGAGAGTTCATTCAGCTTGGAAAAAGATCGAATTCAATCAAACAAAATAATGCAGGGCGCGCTGTCATCGTCGCCCAGCCGCACGTAGACCCGCAACTTATCCACAGGCTGTGGAAAATCGGGGCGGATCCCCACTTCGACATCCAGAGCCCCAGCGCGGGGCAATGGCGTCCTGTGAGGCGCGTGTTCGGGCTCGATCACCGGACATACCGGCTGCAGCATTCCAAGCAGGGATCAATCTCATGACCAAAATGGTAACAACCCCCTCCGACATAGCCCGAACCTCTTCTCGTGAATGACCCCAGCGTACCCGGGTCTCCCCCAACCCGCGTCCTTGAAAGAAAGGTGCACGAGTTTTGCCTTGTCCATCCACCCTCGACGAAGACTTCCTTGGTGGAGACTGCCTCTTCTTAGTGGAGACTGCCCTACCTTGGTGGAGACTACCCCACACGAAAGAAGTCGGATGAACAAGCGTCGGGCAGAACCAAGCGGAGCCGCCCAACTGGGACTAAGCCGATACCGCTCCTAGATTAGATCTTCAACCCTCGACTTTCCTGGTGAAGTCGCTCCCGCCTGGGATTTGCCTGGAACGGGCGCGTACTTTTTTTTCACACGAAGTTTTCCGTTTCTTCCCGCGTCCGAGGAATTGGTCCGCTTACCCACGTCGAATACTTGGCCCAAACCCAGTGCCTTCGATAAGGCCACAGGGAGATGACCAGCCTTCGCCCCTCGACACCCCACCCCCTAGGCCCCCCGGGTAAGAAGGTCGCTCATCAACTGGTCACACGCTGCGTCGCGGAGCTCGCTCTAGGCCTGGGCGTGCTGTTCAGCGTCAGCTCCGCCTCCGCTGATCCGAGTCCGCTCGATCCCGAAATCGGTCACAACTACGCCGAGCTCGAAACCCCGCGCATGACCGCGCTCGGAGGCGTCATGCGCGCAAGCTCCAACTCGCTTTCGGCGCTCTACAGCAACCCCGCCAATATGGCGATCGCCAAGGTGTATCACGTGGGCGCGTATGCGCAGATCCAACCCGAAGCGCGCCGGCAAACCTACGGCGGCGCCATCGTGGACTCTCTGATCAGCAGCACCGGGTTGGCCGGGGGTCTGGGGGGCAGTTGGACCATGCAAGATCGCGACGGCATCGACCGGCAATGGATGGACATCCGGTTTGGTTTGGCCATGCCGCTGGGCGACGTCATCTATTTGGGGCTGGGCGGGCGCTACATCACGCTCCAACAGAACGGCGTCGGGGTGCTGGGCCAGAGTTACGCAAGCGGTGGGATCCGTGGGTCAAACATCATCCAAACCGTCACCATCGATGCCGGGCTCACCGTGCGGGCCACCCCAGAACTCAAGTTTGCCATCACGGGCAACAACCTCACCAGTCTCGACACGGCGCTCTTCCCTCTCTTGGCTGGTCTCGGCGCCAGCTACGACACGGAGGACTTCAGCGTGGGCGCCGACCTCACGATGGAAACACGCACGTATGACAAGGTGATGCTGCGAGCACGCGCCGGCGGGGAGATCCTGTTTGCAGATCAGGTCATGGTGCGTTTGGGATACCGCTTCGACCAGGGCCCAGACAGCCACGCGCTATGCGGTGGTTTGGGCTACGTCAACAAACTGTTTTCCATCGACGCTTCGGTGCGGCGCAGTGTCGTAGGCCCCAGCTACACCGCCATCACGTTTGGCATCTCTGGCCACATCGAGTCCATGAGCTTGGGAGCTAGCTCACCTGACCAGTGAGTTTGAACGACCAAGTCAGCTGAGCGCCTCGCCCAGCTGACGCATCACCCACGCCATCCCCGCCTCGATGCGCTCGCCCGTCGTGCACGCCGCGGCACTCAGCGCGGCCTCGGCGCGCAGTTTCTCGCGTGCGCGCGGGTTGCGCAAAAAGTCCTCGTCAAACTCCTCCACCAGTTGCTCATAGCTGGCGGCCGCGTCAAACAGGGCGGCCCAGCGCACCGCCTCATCGCGACGCACGCTGAAATTGACCAAGGCGCTGTCTCGCTCCAGCGGCCGCCCAAACAGCCCACGGCCCACGTCCTCCAGATCTTGGTCCGAGAACCGATGCCCCAGAGCTCGCTCATGAACATCGGCGCGCAACAGGCTCAGTACTGTATGTCCAAGCAACACTCCGGCTGAGCTGCGCCGTCGCGCGCGCAACTGCGCGCTGCTGAGCCCGAGCACCTTCTTGTCAAAGGCCTCCGAAAGGAACCACAACATGCACAAGTGACCAAAGCGATGCCCCTCGAGGTCGTCGACGTCACGCACCGCCACAAGCGGGCGATCCGACGGCGCCCAGGCCAAATGCAGTGCCCGCCCCAGCTGGTAGCCGGCGCGCCAGAAGCTACTGGGTACCCGGCGCTCCGGCAGTGGACCCACCTCGAGCGAGGCCCCGCGAAAAAACTCCGGTGCTTGAAAAAAAGATGACAGGGTGTCCGGACTGAGACGCGCGGGCCAGCCTTCATCGTGCGCGGGCCCTTGGACCAGATGCAGCAGCCCATCCAGGTGATGCGCTCCGCACTCACCCAACAGATCGCGGAGCCGTGGGCGGTGGCTGTCGAGCGCGCGCACGAGCCCGGGCGCCTGCGCCACTGGCGACCAGAACCCCAGAACATCCTGCGCGCCGAGGCGTTCATGAAATTCACGGCACCGACAAAAGTACTCCACGCGATGCTCAAACAGCCCCCGCCCCGCACGACGCAGGCTGCGTTGCCAGGCGGCCGCCACACGCTGGTCGGGGTGCAAGCTGCGCATGAGCATGCCGCGCAACGACAAGGACGCCTCCTCCGGCTCCCGGACCGCGTGGAGCTGCGTGCTCCAGAGCCGCTCGTCTTCGTCCAGCCACAGTTGATTGACGCGCATCTCGGTGAGCCGGTGCACCCAGCGGAGCAGCGGCCGCTTGAGCGGGTCGCTGTCGTGCAGCTCCCCAAGCTGGTCGTAGCGTGATTTTGAAGCCAAATTCAGTTCACGCTGCGTCCCCACAAAGGCAAACCCGCGCGATCTCCCGGGTACTGCGCCCAGCTTCGTCAGATAGTTGCGCGCCCACGGCTCAAGCGCGCGCGCAAGTTCATACGGATTATCTAGTTGGGCCCCAGACGTCATTGTCGGCGCGAGCCTAGCAAACGAACTGGCACAATCGGCGTAAGTTCAATAACTGCCCACCAGCGAGCCAGTTCTGACCATGGCTTGAGGACATGCGGGCAGCAGGGCTAGATCCCCGAGCCCGAGCCCCAGCGCTCGGCCATCCGTTGACACTGTCTGCCCATGAATCTTCCCGCGCCCAGCTCACCCCCACTCCTCAACGAGCCGCAGCTCGCCGCCGTGACTCACGTCGACGGCCCGCTCCTGATCTTTGCTGGTGCCGGCAGTGGCAAAACCCGCACGCTCACCTACCGCATCGCGCACCTAATCGCGCACCACCGCGTCGCTCCGTATCGCATCCTGGCCGTCACCTTCACCAACAAGGCCGCGGCAGAAATGCGCCATCGCCTGGAAGCCATCGTGGGGGCGGATATCGCGCGTGATCTGTGGGTCGGGACCTTCCACGGCATCTGCGCCAAGTTCTTGCGCCGCTGCCCCGAGCTCGTGGGGCTCTCACCCAACTTCGTGATCTACGACGACTCCGATCAAAAGGCGCTCATGGCGCGGGTGATCAAGGACTTGAACCTGGACGACCGGCAGTACGTTCCCAAAGCGATGCTGGCCCACGTGAGCGCGCACAAACGCGACGGGAACAATCCAAGCACCGAGCCACTGGGGGACGGGTTTGACGAAAACGTCCCCGAGATTGGCCGCAAGTATCAAGAAGCGCTCCGTCGCAGCAATGCGGTGGACTTCGATGATCTCCTGCTGCTCGTGTTGCAGATCGTGGAGAGCACGGAGTTTCCTCAAGCGGCCGAGCTACGTCGCAAGTTTTCCCACGTGCTCGTGGACGAGTTTCAAGACACCAACTTGGTTCAGTACCGCATCGTGCGTGCCTTGTCGGCCGGGACGCGCAATTTGTGTGTGGTAGGTGATGATGATCAATCCATCTACCGCTGGCGCGGCGCCGACGTGCGCATCATCCGCGGATTCAAGCGCGATTTCCCCGAGGCGCTCGTGGTCAAGCTGGAGCAAAATTACCGCTCGACCAAGAACATCGTGCGCGCCGCGCTCGGCATCATAGAAAAGGCGGACGAGCGCGAGCCCAAAGAGCTATGGACGGCCGCCGCCGAGGGCGACAAGATCCAAGTGCGCGCCTGCGCAGACGAGCGCATTGAGGCCGCGTACGTGACCGCCGGGCTCAAAGAGGGTCGGCTTGCCGGGATTGCAGGCAACGAGCAGGCCGTATTTTACCGCACCCACGCGCAATCACGCGTGCTGGAAGAGTCACTGCGCGGCGCCAACATCGCCTATCAAATCATTGGCGGCATGAAGTTCTTCGATCGCGCGGAGATCAAAGACATGCTGGCGTACTTGCGCTTGATCAGCAATCGCCACAGCGACATGGATTTCTTGCGCATCGTCAATGTGCCGGCGCGCGGCATTGGGCAAAAGTCCGTCAACCGCCTACTCGAATTGGCGGCCGAAAATGCCACCAGCTTGACCGACACGCTGCACCACGCGCTGCTCGACCAGAGCTTGGGCAATAGCGCCGAAAAGAAGCTGGTCGTCTTCCAGCGACTGATGAACGACCTGCGCTCCGCCAACGAAAGCCTTTCGCCCTCCGAGCTGCTCGAGCGCACGCTCGCGGAGACCGGCTATCAGAAACAGCTTGAACAGGCGGACACCGCCGAGAGCGACGCACGCTTGCAAAACTTGGCGGAGCTCTTGGGCTCGCTGCGCGAATACGAATTGGAAGCGCCGCTCACCGGTGAAGAGGTCAGCTTGGACGGCTATCTGGAGCGGGTCTCGCTCGTGGCCGCCACCGACACCATGGAGGACGCGCCCAAGGTCTCACTGATGACCGTGCACGCCGCCAAAGGTCTCGAGTTCGAGCAGGTGTGGCTCACGGGCATGGAGGAGGAAACTTTTCCGTTCCGCGGCCTGGATGGCGAAGATCCGGAAGAGCTCGATGAGGAACGCCGCCTGGCTTACGTGGCCATCACCCGCGCCCGCCGAAAGTTGACCATCACCCACGCGGGCACCCGCTTTTTGTTTGGACGCACCAAGTACTTGAGCCGTAGCCGTTTCATCGACGACCTGCCCCAAGACTGCCTGACGCTCAGCGGCGAATCACGGCCGCAACTCTCTGGCTTTACCCCGCCCAGGACCTGGCAGTCGGGCGCCGCGGGCAGCGCACGCTACGATGCGCGCTCGGACTTGCCCGCTTGGACGTCACCAGGAGGCCGGCGAGCCGCTGCGTCCATCAGCGTTCCTACGGAGCGCAGCACCAACCAAGGCCGGCACGTTGACCATGACGCCTTCGACGACGTGCCAGCGGATGATTTTTCCCACCCAAGCTACGAGGCGGACGAGGAACGCGTGGTGCGCCCCGGCCAAAAGGTCTCGCACAAGAAATTTGGTGTCGGCCGCGTGGAGCGCGTGGAGTCCGGCACTCCGCCCACGGTGGTGGTGCGCTTCGCAGGCTACGGCCCCAAACGCATCGTGGCCACATTTCTCGAGTTCGATTGACCCTGCGCCGGCGCTTGGCTGCGCTCAAGTGCTCACTGTCTCATCCCGATCACTTTCCGTCCCTCCCTTTCATCGTCATGAACAAACGTCTCACGTATCTCCAACAACTCATCGCTTCGGGTAAAGCCGATGCATTTGCCCACTACGCTTTGGCGATGGAGCACAAAAAGGAAGGCTCCATCGCTGCCGCCGGCGCCGCCTTCGAAGACTTGCGGGCCAAGTTTCCCGATTACGTGCCCCAGTATTTGATCGCTGGGCAGATGTATCTGGACAACAATCAGCCCGATGTAGCCGCAGACTGGCTCAAACGAGGGCTAGCCGTGGCCGGGAGGATGGGCGACGCCAAAGCCGTGGGTGAAATCGAAGCTGCGCTCGCCCTGTGTTGAGAACAGAGGGACACGACCATGAAGCAATACCTCGATCTGCTAGAGCACATCCTCACGCACGGCGCCGACAAGCAGGACCGCACCGGCACCGGCACGCGCAGCGTGTTTGGTCACCAACTGCGCTTCGACCTTGCTCAGGGCTTTCCCTGCCTCACCACCAAGAAGCTGCATCTGCGCTCCATCATCATCGAGCTGCTCTGGTTTTTGAGCGGCGACACCAACATCCGGTTCCTCAAGGAAAGCGGCGTACGCATTTGGGACGAATGGGCGGACGCCCAAGGCAACCTGGGCCCAGTGTACGGGCAACAATGGCGCGCGTGGCCTACGCGCGACGGGGGCACGATCGATCAGATCGCCCAAGTGGTGCACAGCCTGCGGACCAATCCGGATTCACGGCGTCACATCGTGAGCGCGTGGAACGTCGCCGATGTCGAACACATGGCCCTACCACCCTGCCACTGCTTGTTTCAGTTCTACGTGCACCACGGCAAATTGTCGTGTCAGCTCTATCAACGCAGCGCGGACGTATTCTTGGGTGTCCCCTTCAACATCGCCTCATATGCGCTCTTGACGCTGATGCTGGCCCAAGTCTGTGGGCTTGCTCCGGGTGAGTTCGTGCACACGTTTGGCGATGCACACCTCTACAAGAACCATATGGACCAAGCACGGCTGCAACTCGAACGACAGCCGCGACCGCTCCCGCACATGCGCATCAACCCCCAGGTGGATGACATCTTCTCGTTTCAGTACACTGATTTCGAGTTGCTTGACTACGACCCCCACCCTCACATCAAGGCTGACGTTTCGGTGTGACTGCTATGTTAGTGAGCTTGATCGCTGCCGTCGCCCAAAATGGCGTGATCGGCCGCAACAACCAGCTGCCCTGGAAGTTGCGGGACGACATGCGATTCTTCGTCTCCACCACCCAGGGTCATACGGTGATCACTGGACGCAAGAATTTCGAAGCGATGGGCCGAGCCCTGCCGCGCCGCACCAACATCGTGATCAGCCGCGACCGAGCGGCCGTTTTTGCAGGCTCGAGCACGTGCACCGACATCCAGGGCGCCCTTCGCCTGGCGCACGACGCCGGGGAAACGGAGGCCTTCGTCATCGGGGGGGGCGAAATCTATGCGTTGGCGCTGCCCTACGCCCACCGCATCTACCGCACGTTGGTGGAGCGCGATGTGCTGGGGGATGTGTACTTCCCGGCTGTGGACTTTTCCCAATTCAGACGCACGGAATTGTCCCGTCATGCCGCCGACGAAGAGAATGAGCATCCGTATGTGATCGAACGCTGGGACCGACATGAGGCGCCGCAAGATTTCCAAGGTTAGCCCGGGCTGGCTCGGCCTGGGCAAGCTTTGTCCCAGCCGTGCTCGGTGGGGCGCCGGGCTCCTTATCTTGGCCTTGTTCAATGATGCCCACGCGCAGGCTCCGCCGGACCCGTCGGGCTCTGCTGGGCCAACCCCATCTGCCAGCTTCTTCCCGCGCTACGCGCACCGCGCGCCCACGCCCACCATTTTCAGCCAACTGCGCCTGGAAGCCGACGCGCATGGCTTCAGCGCGGCCGCTGCGCTCTTGACCGGGAGCGGACAACCCAAGGTCCTTGCCCTGCCACCCCATCTGGGCGGCGGCTACGTATTTTACCAAGCCGTGTCGGCTCAGGGCCAAAGCGCAACCAACATCTATCGCTCGGCCACGTTTACCGGCGCGCTCACACCGCTCGGCCAACTTCCATTCGCCGTACTGGACATGCATGCCGGGTTCGACCGCCTGTACGTCTTGGGGACCGGCATCAAGCTGGCACTGGATCCGACGAACGGCGATGTGTTGCCGCTCGATCCCCTGCCGCCGGTGGTCACCCTACAAGGCCTCGCATTCTCAGGCAGCCGACGCGGGCTGCTCAGTGCGCCTTTGGTCGGCGTGCTCGCCAGCAACGACGCCGGGCTCTCCTGGCGACCCGTACCGGGCGCCACGGCCGTGGAACCTGCCGTCCGTGCCGACGAGCTGTGGATCAAGGTGGACGACCAAACGCTCAGCCTGGGGCCCCAACTCGAGCTGCTCCCCGCAAAGAGTGCGCCCGGGCCAAGCGCTGCGCGCAAGACCTGGGAGACGCATGTGGCGCAGTTGGGCTTCGGTTCGGCGGACGACTGGGGCAGTGCGCTCGCCATCGCACTGAGCCGTGGTGTAACGCTGGGCGAGCAGATTGTCGCGCTGGATCACGGCCAGCTCATCCTGGCCAGTGCTCGTGGTAGCTACCAGGTGAGGCGAAGCCCTGCGCCCGCGGAGAACGTGAGTTGTTTGGGTGTACCTGACGGGCCCCACGCGGCGCTGTTCTTGTGTCGCGGACAGCGGCTCGCGCTGTTTCGCTACAGTGCGGGCAAGCTCATGCGCGTGGTCGACGCACAGCTGCCCACCCGAGGCGGCATGCCGAGCGAAGCGCTGCTCGCGTTTGGCCCTGGAGCGTTTTTATTTGCTGGAGATTGCCCACGCCCGGGTCAGGCCCAAACGCAGCAGCTCACTTCGGCAGCGCAGCGGCCCACTTGGCAAGCCCAGCTCCAGGGTCCTTTTTGCCAGCTGTCGGCGAGCGGTGTGCGCCCCCTCGCGGTGCTCGCTCGTGCCTCCGCTCGCACAACCGCGCTGCCTCCGGCGCGTTCAGTCAGCTTCGCCGTCAACCAGAGCGCGGCGTGGCGGCTGCGCTGGGAGCAAAAGCAACGTGCGTTCGTGGTCGACGACCTCGTCCCCGTCCCTGCACCCGCACACTCACCGAGCAGGTCGCGATCATTTCGCGTCACCACCCAAGAGAGCTTGCTCCCGCTCTTGCAGTCAGGTGCGCTCTTGCAGCACGCCCAACGAGACGACGAGGGGTTTCTGGTCTGGGTCGCACAAGGTGAGAAGTTCGTGGGGGTGCACTTGCTGGACGGCGTCGATCCCAAGGGCGGGAGCGATGCAGAGGGCGGCATCGACTATGGAGCCGTGCAACGCCCGCTTTCTCGAGCGCTATTTTTTGGCAAAAAGGCCTTTGTGTGGGGTGCAGCGGGCTTCGCCAAGCAGTCGACAGACGGCGGCCTCCATTTTGAGGACCTGACCATCCCCTATCGATCCGGGGATAGCGAATTGAGCGCGCCCTTGGACGCCCACAGCGACACGCTCATGGGCTGCGGCGACGCCGGCTGCATCGTGGGACACTGGCTCAAACGCGGCTGGGAGCCAGCTGGCTCTCATGAATTACCCACAGTTACGCGTAAGGCAGTTCCGCCCCCTGGTGGCGGTCGTCATCACCTCAGCTGCGGCCTCCACGGCGCCGAAAGCGCCACCAAACGCAGCGATGCAGCCTCGGCGTTTGAAAGTTTTTGGGAACTCCGCCCGCCAGTCCTAGCACCCAATTTCCTGGGAACGAGTCTCGGCTTCCCTCATGACGTGGCCCGGCTGTACGCGTACGGTCCCAAGGATGTGCCGTGGAATCGTGATGGGCGTTTGGAGTTGTGGTACCTGGATCCCTTTGATGCGCACGCCGTGCTCAAGGCTCGACCCACGGGCCACGTAGTGAGCAACTTCGCCGCCGCAGAGGGGCTCTTCGGCATCGACCAGGGCAGCTCGCTGGGTGAATTGGTCCTCGACCCTCTGGCGCGAAACGGCGTCGTCGTCGTGCGGTCGCGTCAGCGCGAGAGTTTGTTCTTGGTAGAGCAGAATCAACCGCTGCAGATGGTCCCCCTCGTCGATACCATCTCGGGCCAGGAGGTCGAGCTCAAGACCTTGCGCGGGGCGGTGTACGCGCGCGGGCACTACTATCTGGGGTTTTCCTTCGAGCGCGATAAGCTGGCTATCGCGCGGCTGGACGCATCCGGCTTCACCATGATTGCTGTGCTCCCGGTGGGGGATGCGGGTGCTCGTTTTCATGCGCTCGTGCGGTCCACGGCAGGGGACTTGGGCGTGGCCATGGAGGGCGACGCTGGGCTGTTTGTGTATCCTATTCACGTGGATGGCCACATCGATCAGCCCTTGATCGCAGCCCACCAATCCAAGCGCCATGCGGCGTGCGCGCCAGAAGCCTTTGGTTTCATCGTGGATTGGGAGCCCCCGCTCACACCCTATCTGGAAACAGAGCAAGAAGAACCCCTCAAGGTGAGTGGTCTGCATGCTCGCATGCTCGTCTACCCCCAAGGTTCGTGTTTGGACGCCATGTCGGCGCGCGTGCGTGCGGTCCCCCCACTGACCGCGGCGGAGCCTGCTTTGGACAGCATATCTTTGGTGCTTCAAAACGCCGACTCGAGCGGCAGTCGCATTCCCCTTCTGTGCCGCTGAGCCGCGCGGTAAGGGGGTTGTTTAGCCCTTGCGTAACTCAGCGCTGCGTTCTGTCGCCGCGACGACCGCGTCGAGCAGCGCGCCCCGCACCCCGCGTTGTTCCAGCACTTGCACGCCCCGCGCCGTCGTCCCACCTGGGCTCGTCACCATGTCCTTGAGCTGCGCCGGATGCTGCTTGGTCTGCTGCAGCAATGTAGCGGTGCCTCGGACGGTCTGCGTAGCCAACTGCAGGGCCACCTCCCGCGTCAGGCCCGCGCGCACACCCCCTTCCGCGAGCGCTTCGATCATGAGCAGCACGTACGCCGGTCCACTGCCCGAAAGTCCGGTCACCGCATCCAGCAAGTGCTCCTCCACCACGACCGTGGTGCCCGCGCTCAAGAACAAACGCTGGGCCAGCTCCAAGTCGCCGGGCAATAGATGGCGCCCCGCGCACAGCCCCGTGGCGCCCTCTCCTACCAACGCCGGCGTATTGGGCATGGCCCGCACCACGCGCGCCTCACCGTCGAGCGCAGCTTCGATCTGCGCCGTGGTGATCCCCGCGGCCACGCTGATCCATAAGCGTCCGCCGGGTGAACACTCCCCGAGCACCTCATGGACCACCTTGGGCTTGACCGCCAAGACCACCACCCCGCACGCGGCCACCAAGCCCGCAATCGTCGGCTCCACGACAATGCCCAGTTCATTTCGCAGCGCCTCGAGCTTCGCCGCGTCGACGTCGGTGGCGACGAGTTGCGCCGGGGCCGACCCCGCGCGCAGCAAGCCACGCATCAAGGCCGACGCCATATTGCCCGCGCCAATGAAACCCACCTTCACTTCTGTAACGTCCACAACGGCACTCTAGGGCGCATTTGCGCGTCGGGAAAGCCGCCGCAGAGCGCGTGAACACGCGGGGTGAACCTGGGTGAACAGGGCCGTCCACCGCGCCCAACCGCACGCCGACGTTTTGCCACGTCCCAGGTTTTTGGGATAATGTCATGACCGTGACCGAAGAAGATCGACGCGACAACCAGCGGGCTCCCATCGAGCTTAAGGTCTCTTATAAACGCGTCAATTCGTTCTTTGCCGACTACACGCGCAACATATCGCGCGGCGGTACCTTCATCGCCACCGCTCGGCCGCTCACCCTGGGCACGGAGTTCGTCTTTGCGCTCGAGGTTCCCGGGCTGGAGGAAGCGCTCCGGCTCAACGGGCGTGTCATTTGGACCACCGAGCCTGAGGACGCCACGCGCGCCAACCCGGCGGGCATGGGCATTGAGTTTCAGTACGCCGACGATCGCGAACGGCGCGCCACTGAGGTGATCGTCGAGCGGCTGCTCACCAAGGAACTCGGCGAAGATTTGAGTCGCGCTCTGTTGGGCCGCGCTCCGCAGCGCTAGTCAGAAACGCAGCGTTAATCAGAAACGCAGCGCTAGTCAGAAACGCAGCGTTAATCAGAAACGCAGCGCTAGGGCAGTTCGATGCCCTCAGGCAACGGCAGATCGAAGGCTGGGCTGGGGCGCGCACGATCACGCAGATCCGCAGCCATGCGTACCTCGATCAGATCGATCGCCTCACTTTGCGCGATGCGTGACAGCTCACTCTCCCATCGCGCGTCCCCCGGCTTGGCTTGCGCAAGCAGGGCATAAAATGCGGCTTCTGTTTTCTCCACCGGGGTCCCCGCTTGGGCGAGCAATTGCTCCGAGCTCAATTCTCCTAGGCCAAACCTGCGCAGTACGGCGAGCCAGCCGCGCGCGCGACCTGCCTGCTCAAAGATTTGCCGACTCACGCCGTCGGAAGGCTGGCCCAGCTGGCGCTGCAACAGTTGGTACCACAGCGCGACGTAGATGGCGTTCTCGGGAGCAAGCCCCAACTTGATGGCCTCGGAAGCCGCCGAACTGCCCAGCCGCAAATCACCCAAGGTGAGCGCCGTGCGCGCCATATCGGTGAGGGTCATCTCCAACTCGGCCATGTTGGTTCGGCTCTGTTCGAGGGCACGCTGAAACGCCCCATGGAGCTCTTGCGACGCCGCGTAGTACTGCAAGATGCCAGCCAGGTGCCGCTCAATTTGAGGCCCTGTGGCTGTGCTCGGGGCCATGTCCTCGACCACCACCGCGCGGCTCAGGGCACGGTTCAGAGCGCCCGTGGCTGAAGCGCGTTGGTCCGCGTCGCGCAGCATTGCAAACTGCGAAAGCTCTGCCTCGGACTCGAGCAGCAAGTCGCCCTGCTTTTGCGCCATACTCACCGCCTCTTGGTAGAGGCGTAAAGCTTCTGCCCGCTGACCAAGCTGACGCTCGATGTGTCCAAGCCGCAAGCTCGTGTGCGGCTGTATGGAGATCTGTTGAGCCTCGCGGAGCAGGACCCGCGCTTCGGCGAGATGAGCGTGACGCACCTCGAGCGCCGCCATCAAGCCCTGAGCGCGCGCCGGATCGGGCCCGCTCTGGCCCAGCTGCTTCTGCGCACGCTCGAACAGCGGTTGGGCAGCCTGGTAGCTCCTGCGCGCGGCCAGCAGCTGATCGGTGCGTGAGAGTTCGAGCAGCCCGCGCAAGACCAGGGTGAGCGACCACACCAGGGCGTCCGAGCGGGCGCTGGCACCTAGATTCTGCGCCAAGATGAGCGAAGCGACCTCAGGGATACCAAACTCGACCAGCGTCATCGCCAAAGGCATCGCGTACTCGAGGCGTCCCCCCCCGTGGCGGTACAAGCCCAGCGCCGCCCAAAAGGCCGCGCCGTCGTTTACGTAGCGCGGCAAGGTGAGTTCACTGGGTTCTTCGTTGCGCAGCTCCTCAAACTGACGAAACAGTGTAAGCCAAGCCTCGGCGGATTCATCCTGAACCGTCGACTCCAAGATAGAAATGTAGCCAGGGGGCAGTGCGCGCTCCAGGCCCGCCTCGCGCAGCGCGTCGACTGCCGCCAGCGGCGCTCCTTGGCGGATGTTGAGGGCCACCATGGCGGGTGCGCCCGTCTTGACCGCACGGTACGCTTCCAAGGCAACGTCGCGCTCATGCGCGGTGGCCGTTTGAGAGTCGAGCTCGGTGCTCGATAGGGCGGCCCGCATCCAACTCACAATGGCTTCCTTGGCAAACACATAGTTGTCTGCACTGGGGTGCACGACGCTTTGGGAAAGGGCGGAGCGCGTTTTCTCCCCCAGACTGAGCAGCGCGTCCGAGCCCGTCACGCTGCTCGTGAAAGCGTCGATGGCCGCGACATGGTCGCCGAGCTCCTTCTTGAGTTGTGCATCAGTGGTCGTCGCCAGCGCCAGTTGATACAAGGCCGCGGCCCGACCAGCGTCCCCCAGTCGAGCGGCAGCGTGACCCGCTTGCACCAAAGGCAACGCCTGACTGCGCGTGGCAGACAGCAACTCATCGTCGTGACGCAGGAGCAAAAGCGCGCCGGTCACTACGTCATCCGCTTCCTCTGCAAAGCCGCGCTCAAACAGACCCTCGGCGCGTGTGAGCTGATATTGAACCACGCCAGCGAGCAGCAGCTTGGTCTTTTGACTGCGATCGTCGGTGCGCAGCAGCCCACTTAACGCTAGCGGGAATTGCGCGCTGGTCACCGACGTCGCCGGAGCATCACTCACCTGAACAGGGGTCACGGCTGGGGACGCCGCCCGGGGACTACAGCCTAACGCCGCCAAAACCCCCACGCCGAGCGCGCAAGGGAAAAGCCAGCCCGCGGGCGAATTCATCAATAAGGAGCCCCAAAAGACGCGCCGCATCACCGGGAGGTTTTACGAATAGTTCAATCAAAGCGCCAGAGAACAATGGTGGAAGCCTTGGCCCGAGAGTTGTATCGTGGGCGCTCAGGATGAGTGAGCGGGATGGAACCAGTGAGCCGGGGGCCGATACGCGGTCACTGCTGCCTGTAGTCTCCTCGCGTGAACTCGACGATCTGACGGGTGAAACGGGGCAAGAGCAGAAGGAGACCAAGGGCGGCTCCAAACAAACTCCGCGTAAGTTGGCTGAATTCGATGTCGTCAGGCGCCTGGGCATGGGCGGGATGGCCGAGGTGTTTCTGGCGCGCAAGCGCGGCGCGCAAGGCACCTACAAGCTGCTCGTTCTCAAGCGCATCCTTCCTGAGCACATGAGCAGCCGGCGCTTCCGCGTCATGTTCGCAGAAGAAGCGCAGCTGGCCACACGTCTCAACCATCCCAACATCGTGCAGGTGTACGACTTTCAGGACTACGGCGACGACGGCCAGCTGCTCAGCATGGAGTATGTCGATGGCCCTGACCTGCGCGCCTTGTCCCGCGCGGCCCATGCCGCTGGTAAGAAGCTGCCACCCCAGATCGCGGCGTACATCGTGGGTGAAGTGGCCAAAGGCCTCCACTATGCGCACGAGCGCAAGGACGAACGAGGAGAGCCGCTTGACATCGTGCATCGCGACGTGTCGCCCCAAAATATATTATTGAGTTATGAGGGTGCGGTTAAGGTCGCCGATTTTGGCATCGCCTCTGCCAACCTGTTTCGGGAGGAAGTAGGCGTACTCAAAGGCAAGACTGGCTACATGTCGCCCGAGCAGGCACGGGCACAAAAGGTCGACCGACGCACGGACATTTACTCGCTGGGCGTGGTGCTGCACGAGCTTCTGACAGGGCGCGCCCTCCATGGCGACCTGGAGGGCGATGAGCTGCTCGCGGCTGTGCGCAGCGGACGCGTAGAACCACCGAGCACCTTTGCGATCGGCATCCCATCGGAGTTCGACGAACTCACGCTCAAGGCGCTCGCCGTCGACCCGGCCGCTCGCTTTCAAACGGCGCGTGAGTTCTCGTCGGCGCTGTCCCGCGCCTTGTTCGCCATGGGGGACCTCGTCGACGCGCACACCCTCGAGCTCACCATCGCTCAGATGCATGGCGAGCGCAGCATCGACCCACAGACAGCACACGAGCCTGCACTCGACGGCAGAGAAGACGCCAAGCTCGTAGCGGCCAACTCCGATGAGGGCACCCCCGTAGAGCCGCTGCTTGCCGGACGCGACGCTGGAAGCGAAGTGCGTCATGTCGCGGTGGTGTCCTTCGCGCTGCGCAACATCCGTTCGCTCACCAAGCAACTGGGTAAAGACAGCGCCAAGCAGGCCTTGGACCGCTTGCTCAGCACGCTCGAAGCCATCGCCTTCAAGCGTAACCTGCGCTTGGACTGCGAGCTCGACGATGGCCTGTTGGTCCGAGGCGTCGCCGTGGCGGGCTTGCTCAATAACCCCGCCGGGGCAGCGGCCGACGCCGTTGGATTCGCAATCGACATGCAAGATGGCGTGGCCGACGCGCGCGAAGACCTCAACGTCGATCTCGACGTGACCATAGGAATCGTGCGCAGCCTGGCGAGCGGCCGACGCGACACCGCGGGGCACCTGATTGATCACTCCCTCGCGGAATCCGCCTTGCGTCTCGCCAACTTGCTGCGCGATCGAGCGCGCTTGGGCACGAGCCTGGTCGCTGGCGGCCTATACCGCTTGGTGCGCCGCGATTTCATCTGGGGCGATGCACCCAACGTTGAGTTGGACGTCATGCCTGGGGACGGCCTGCCCTCACGGATGCGCGTGTATGAGTTGGTGCGCGCGCTATCACGCGAAGAGAAGTTGCAACAAATTGCTGTGGCGCCCGATGAGCTGATCGGTCGCGATGCAGAGATCGCCGACCTGCACGCCGCGTACTACCGCGCCGTGGGTCAATCCATCGGTGAAGCGCGCATCGTAGCCCGCGTGGTCTCTGGTGAACTTGGCATCGGTAAGACCGCGCTGGTCAACGCCTTCCTCAATGAACTCCCTCCTGACGCTCGCCCGCTGCGGACCGAATGCACGCAGGCTCGGCGCGACGTGCCGTACGCGGTGATTGGCGAATGGCTACGCGAGCTGACCGGCGTATTTCAAGATCAGCCGCTCGAACAGGCACGTGAACGTGTAGCGGCGGCCTTGGGTTGGCCCATCGAAGGCGAAGGCTCTGAGACGGTGGAGCGCCTGGCTGAACTGTGCACCGGGCGGCTGGGTGTTGCCTACGACGAGGCGGAGGTTCTGCATCAACGTCAACAAATCTTGCAGGGCCTGGAGCAGTTCGTGTACCGGGCTGCCTCCGCCGGCCCGCTGGTCATCGTGCTTGATGCGATGCAGTGGTGCGATCAAGTGAGCCTTGATTGCGTGAGCTATTTGTTACACAAGGAGTTGGAGCTGCCGGTGCTGGCGCTCTTGGTCACCCGCCCGGCAGAGCGACTCAACAAGTACATCGAGGGACTACTGCGGGTGGAGCTCGGCGGTCTCCCTCCGGAAAGCCAAGTGCGGCTGCTTCAGGTGCGGCTAGGAGTGGGGCCAGGCGTGGAGCGCGTGTGCGCGGACGTGTTGCCGCGCGCCGCTGGGAACCCCTATTTTCTCCTAGAAATGGTGGATGCCTTGCTGGAGCGCGGCATCCTGGAACTGCAAGAAGGTGAAGGCGGAGTGCAGCGGCTGGAGCGGGTCGACGTGGCCGGTTCCGTGCTGTCTTTACCCTCGACCTTGGAGCAGTTGATCGCGGATCGTCTCACCGAGCTCACGGAACGCGAAGAACGACTACTCGATTGGATCGCCGTCGCTGGTGGCCCCATCCCCATCACGGACCTCACTCAACTCTTTGGGGATGAAACTCAGGAGGTCCTGTCCCGGCTGAGCGCACGTGGCATCACCGAAGTGAGCGACGGCAAGGCAGACGTCAAACATCCGCTGACCCGCGACGTGGCGTATCGGTCCATCGCCCAGGAAAAGCGGCGCAACCTTCACCGCGGCTTGGGTGAACTCTTGGCCGCCAGCGGCCAAGGCAAGGGCATCACCGCAGCGGCCGTTGCTCGTCACCTGGCCAAAGGAGGCTTGGTCGACCAGGCCGCAGAACTGTACTTGGAGGCCGCCGGGATCGCGCGCTCGAGTTACCAGATCCCCATCGCGGCGCGGGCCTACAGGAAGGTCGTCAAGATCTTGCCGCCCAATGATCCGCGACTCATTGAGGCACACGAGGCCCTGGAGGCCATGGCACGCAACGACGGACGTTGGCGCGAGCGACGCATGCACTTGCTTGAAATGCGCAAGGGCGCGGTGCAGAGCAAAAATGGCTATTGGGTGGCCACCAGTTTGCTGCGCACGGCCCGCTACGAACTCGACGCCGGGCGGCTCAGTCAGTCCGCTCGTTTCGCGCAGCTCGCCGAGGAAGCCGCCATCGAATCGCAGTCGGAAGTCGTCGCGCTGCAAGCGCGCTCGCTGCAAGCTGAAGTGCTGCGTGATATTGGCGACATGCAAGGCGCGCTGGCCGCGGTGGACCGGGCGCTGGCCGTGGGTGATCATCCCGACATCACTGCGCGCCTGCGCGCTGAAGTGCTGCGCGCGCGCGGCACCTTGCTCCGCCGCGTGGGCCGCGTCATCGAGGCGCTCGACGCTTACGCTGAAGCCATCGCGGTGTTTCAGATGGTGGGCGCGCGCCGCATGGAGGCCCGCGCCAAGACGTCTCTGGCCTTTGCCATGTACGTGCTCTCTCGTTACGAGGACGGCATCGAGTTGGCGCGCGAGGCCAACCAAATCGACACCTCGATTGGCGGGCGCTTCCAAACCGCGAAGACCTTGGCCAACCTTGGCTTGTGCTACGCCGGCGCCGGTGATTTGGACACAGGTCTCTCGCACCTCATCGAGGCGCGCGACGCCCATGAACGTTACGGCGAACGCGATACCCGCGCCGACACCTTGATGAGTATCGCCGAGGTGTTGCTCGAACGCGGCGAAATCGACGAGGCCGAACGCTATGTGGGTGACGCGGCCGCGCTCATTCAGGTCACGGAGAGTCGCTACGACGCCACCCATGAACGCCTCCTGCGCGCGCTGCTCGCTATGGCCAAGGGCCAGCCCGCAGAAATGCTGCGCCGCTGCATTGAGGCTCGTCTTGCCGCCGAGGCCCAGGCTTACGCCTCGTTCCATTTCTATTCTATGGCCTTGGAGGCGCGCGCGCGCGTGGACGTGGGCGAACACCACACCGGCATTTTGATCGCAACTACAGCGCTCGGCGCAATTGAGGCCCTGCAAGGCTCGGAGTATTCGCTCCAGATACGCGCGCTGTGCTGTGATGCTTTGGAGCGGGCCGGGTCGCCCCAAGCCAAACAAATGCGTGAACGCGCTGGCAATCTGACCCGCCACTACGCAGACAGCTTCGTGGATCCGCATTTGCGAAGCACCTTCTTGCAGCGCTCGGTCGTGATGTCGCTCTTGGATCAACGGCCTGGTCCGCCCGCGCCGCGGCCGCGTCTCTCGGAGGCAAAACCATGACAGCGAGCGATGATCTGTTGAGGACCAACGTGGGTGGATTCGGCAAAGAGAGCGCGCGCCCTCGTCGCTTGGGCATCGTTCTCAGTGGCGGCGGGGCCCGTGGCGCTTATGAAGTCGGGGTGCTGAGCTACATCTTCGACGAGCTGCGTGGCACACAAAAACAGCGCATCGCGGTGGACATCATTTGCGGAACGAGCGTCGGTGCCATCAACTCGGCGGCCTTGGCCGCCAGCATGGCGGAGCCGCGCGACGGGATGCGGCACTTGGTGCGGCTGTGGGAGAGTCTGGAAATCGACCAAGTGCTCAATTTTGGCTGGCGTCAGGCGGCCAGCATCACCGGCTTGTTCAGCAAGCGGGTGGGCGCGGGCTTGGTGGACGTCTCGCCGATGGCGCAGCTCATCAAGCGACAGGTACCGTGGCAAGCGATCTCCCGGGGCCTACGCCGCGGGCACTTACGCGCGCTCTCGATCACGTGCACTGAGGTGAGCACCGGTCGCGCCGTGTTGTTCATGCAAACTGGCCCGGGCACGGGGTTGCCCCGCTACTCTCCGCCGCGCACCCTCATTCGTGCCGAACGCATCGGACCGCTGCATGTGCTGGCGTCGGCGTCCATTCCGCTTCTGTTTCCTCCTGTGCAGATAGACAACCAGCTCTACGTGGACGGCGGGCTCCGCCATAACACGCCCGTCGCCCCGGCCATCAGGTTAGGCGCCACGCACGTGCTGGTGGTCGGGACATCGCGTGAGCAGGTGGGCGTCGTGGACAATGACCGGCTACCGGTCGTCTCAGGGGCATCGGTGATCGGCAAGGTGATGAACGCCCTCATGCTCGACCATTTAGACAACGATTTAGCCCAAATTGCCCTCATCAATGATCTGCACGACACGGGTGAGTTGGCGTTTGGCGGGGACTACATGGCCAAAGTGCGGCATGCCGCTGCACAGCGTGGCTCGCGCATGTTTGAAAAGCTGGAGCCCTTCATCATCCGTCCATCCATCTCAATCGGGCGGCTGGGTGCAGAGTACCTCAAAGAACGCAAGGTACGAAGCTCGGCCGTGATCGACCGCTTGCTCAAGTGGTTGGACTCCGGCAGCGAGGCAGATCTTGCCAGCTATTTGCTGTTTGAGAGCGGCTTTGCGCAACGTCTCATCGAGCTCGGCCGGGCAGATGCACGCGCGCAAAAAGACCGCCTGCTCGAGTTTCTCAACTCCGATGTGGAGATGGAACCGTCACCGGAGTCGTCGGGCGAACCGGCCTTTTCCTTCCATCCACCAGCTGTAGGGTAAGCCCGTGTCTCAGGGACGAAAGCTGCTATTTCTAGCGACTTTGTTGCTGATCCTCATCACGGCGCTGTGCCTTCAGCTGGGCGACCCGTGGTGGTGGCTCGTCCCAGCCGTGCTGCTCCTCGGCTACCAAGCCCTCATTGTTTGGGGAGTGCTGGACCTGCGACTCAACATGTTTGCAGACAGTACCTGCGCAGTCCGCACCACGCAGCCCGTGGTGAGCTTGACGTTTGACGACGGGCCCGATCCCGTCTCGACACCGTGGGTGCTCGACGTGCTCAAGCAGGCCAACATTTCCGCCACCTTTTTCGTGATTGGGAGCAAGGTCGAGCGGTATCCGGACCTAGTGCGGCGCATGGCTGATGAGGGCCACACGGTGGCCATCCATAGTTACAAGCACCAGCTTGGGTACTCGTTTCTTTCCCCGCACTACGTCAAGATGGACATCCTGCGTTGCAAGCAGCTCATCAACGCTTGCAATGTCACCTGCTCTCCCTTCTTTCGGCCACCAGTTGGGCAAGTCAGCCCCCGCACAAGCCGTGGCATCGAAGAGACCGGCATGCGTCTCATCGGTTGGAGTGTGCGGGGCGGCGATGGTGTCGAGCGACGCACAACCAACGATTGTTTGGCGCGCGTGTGCGCCGGGGTAAGGCCTGGGGCCATTGTGTTGCTCCATGACGCCTGGCAGGGGCGCTCCTTGCAAGACACTCCCCAGCTCAGCGAGCTCAGTGACGAGGAGCAGCTGAAGCTGGCTCCAGCCGGCGTGCGAGCACTCCCGCAAATCCTCAGCCAGCTGAGTCAACTGGGCTACCGGTGTGTCTCTCTCGAGCAGCTCTTGGCCCAGCACACGACGCTGAGCTGACGTGCCGTCGTTGGTGCGACCTCACGGGGCGCACCATAAGTCAATCGTCCGGGTCGTCTCCGCCCGCCGGACTCTCTTTCGAGGTGACCGCACTCGATGCTTGACCCTCGCGCCGCAGTCGCTCTGCAAACTCCGAGAGGGAAAGCACCGCCTTGCTCGCCTGCTCCAGGGCACTGAGCGCGTCTGCCGCCGAACCATCCTGCAGCTGATCGGTGCTGACGCGTTCGGGTACCAGCAGCGCCCCTTCAAGGCGCGCCTGCAATTGACGCTGCGTCAGCGCCTCGGTCAGACGCTCAGCTTTGGTGCGCCCGTGGTAGCGCCGATTGCGCTCCGCCTCGCGCTCCTTCTCCTCCTTGGCGCGCCGCTTTTTGAAGCGGTTCAGGTTGATGACCTTGGCCATACCTCATGGCTACTGCCACAGGAGTTGATCGCTGGCAAAGTCTGCCCGCGGCCCAGGCGAATCCTTGCACGAGCGCCGCTCCTTCGCAGCGTGAGCGCTATTCGGCGCGCTCGACGAATTGGGCGTTCTTGAGCTCCTTCACGTCGGTGCCACGGCAACCGGGGCTGCTCGCGCCTTCACCTTCCTCGGCGTCGGTCGGCAGCGGCTCATCGCAAGCAGCCATGGTGAGTTCGAGCAAGGTCAGCTCTCCACTGGCCACGGCTGAAGCTGTGCCATCGACTGACCAACCAAAGCTAAAGCTGAGCGCGTCAGCTTCACTTTCGACCCCCAAAATGCCCGTCTGCTGTGCAAACTCTTGGGGCGCAAAGCTCCGCGCCATATGGCTATTGCGCTGCACGTCCACGCGCGCGAGCCCGCCGTCCTCGTCTTGGATGATGAACGCATCGAGCGGCCATGTCCCGTCAATCGTATCATCCGCGAGCTGCACGTGGGACTCGACGCGCGCAGTGAATGCAGGACCGTATCCGACGTCCTGCTCGTTGTAGCAGATCGCGCCCACGGTAGTCTGTACAGTGAGACGTTGCGTGGCCTCCCCCTGCCAGGCAAAGTCAAACTGCGTATGCTCACCGAGCAGTTGCTCCACGTCCGCATGGAGCTCTGCGTCAGTGGGCAATACGAAACCACTTTCACAAGCTGATTCTGCCGGGAAGCGCGCGTAGGTGATCGCCGCGCCGGTCGCGACTTCACCGTTGTCCGTCTCAACGAGCCCGCCCAACGTGCCGCTCAACGCGCCAAATGCCAAGGACAATTGCAGCTGGGTTTGGCTGGCCTGTGCGTGGTCGCCCACAGCTGAAACGTCCACCGAAAAACTCCCGCCAAAGTCCGCTGGTTCGGCCGTGATGTCGCTGTGCGCCACGAGCCCATCGCTGGTCCAAAACGTGGTAGAAAATGTCTCGTCCAAAGCGCCGTTGTCCGACTGAACGGTCACCTGTGCATCCACCACGACGCGGTCGGCGCAGCCCGGATGAACGCCTTCATCTGTCAGCGTCTCGCCGTCGCCAGTGCTTGATTGCTCGGAGCGCTCCACCAGTCGACCTGTCTCGGGCAGCGGAGTCACCGCAACGTGAATGGTCGTCAACTGCGCCTCGGGGGTCACCTCGATGTTTGCAAACGACGCTTCCTCATTACCACGCCACGCGAGCGACGCCTCATGTTGCCCTTCGATCGCGTCGATCAAGTCGCTGAGCTTGAACGGTAGGCTCTGGATTTCCTCATCGGGCAAAAGCATGGTGCTGGGTCCGTCCTTGCAGTTGGCCCCGCCTTCGTCGGTGTTGTCCGTGGTGATCCCTATCTCACCGCCCATTTGGCCTTTGGCGCACCCCAAAACCAAAACCAAACTTCCACAACCCACCAAGAACGACCTGCCGATGCGCGATGACATAAGGACTCCTGCCAACAACCATGGCAGCTCGGCCAGGCGCTTACCATTGGCAAACTGCACGATTTTAGGGCCAAGTCGCCCAATGTTGTGCATAATGCCCATACTCCGGACAGCGACCTGCTCATTTCACCCACCTCCGCGCCCATGGACTTCAACGCTTTGGCCAGTCAACTCATCCGCGCCCGCCGCGGCAGTCGCACCCAAAAGGCACTCAGTCGTCTCTTGGGCTACCGCAGTAACGTGCTGTTTGCCTGGGAAAATGGCCACGACCAACCCAGCGCGCGCTCCTTCTTTGCCTTGGTTCAAAAGACCGGCAAGCTGCCCGATCTGAGTTCCATCCTGCGCAACGCTGACGTGGATCTCCTCACCAAACAAGGTGTCGCGACGGTGCTGCAGACCCTCGCGTCGGATCGCTCCCTCACTGAGCTATCTCAAGCGGTCGATCGCGATCGTTACGCCGTGGGTCGTTGGTTGCGCGGACAAAGCGAGATCCCCCTGGCTGAGTTTTTACAGCTCGTGGAAGTCACCACCTTGGTCTTGTTTGATTTCTTAGCCCTGTTTGTTGACCCGCTTTTGCTACCCGAAGCTCAGCCTGGTTACAGTAGGTTGCTCGCCGCGCGGACGGCGGCGCGCAAGACGCCTTGGGCCCACGCGGTGGTTCACCTGGCCGATCTGCCATCGTACCGAGCCCTTCCCGCGCATGAGCCAGGATGGTTTGCTCGCCGCTTGGGCATCACCATGGTCGAAGAGCAAGAATGCTTGCAGCATTTGGCCGAGACCGGACAGCTCATCCAAGACGGGCCGCGCTACCGGCGCGCGGAGGCGCTCACGGTGGACACGCGCAATGATCCGGAAGGAACACGACGCTTGGCCGCGTACTGGCTCACCGAGGGAGCCAAGCGAGTACTGGTCCCCGGTTCGGGCAAATTTGGCTTCAATACCTTCGCGGTCAGTCAGGCGGACTTGCAAAAAATCATGGCGCTGCAGAGTGAATACTTCCGCAAACTGCGCGACATCGTGGCCCAATCACAACCCACGGAGGCGGTAGCCGTCGCCACCTTTCAGCTCTTGACGCTGGGTTTGGACGCGCCCCCTGTCGCGGACCTAGCCGCGCACAGTAGCGAATCCAACTCGTCGCGCAGCCCCCCCCGCTCATGACCTACCAACTTCGTCCGTATCAAAGTGCAGCGGTGCAAAAGGTGCTTGCACACTTTCGCGAAAGTCGTGACAGCGCTTGCTTGGTCTTGCCCACGGGCGCAGGCAAGAGTCTCGTCATCGCGGAGCTGTGTCGTCTTGCCCGGGGGCGAGTACTCGTGCTCGCTCACGTGCAGGAGCTGTGCGAGCAAAATTACGCCAAGTACTGCGCGCTCGTGAGCGACGGCTCCGCGGGCATTTATTCAGCGGGCTTGGGTGAAAAGAACGCCAACGCGCGCGTGACCTTTGGCAGCGTGCAGTCTGTCGCGGCAAACCTGGAGCAATTTTCGTTCGACATCTCGCTGCTCATCATCGATGAGTGTCACCGCTGTAGTCTCGATGCCGAATCTCAATACGCGCGCATCATCGCTGCGCTGTGCGGGCGACCTTCGGCCCGACCCACCTCGGTATTGGGTCTGACGGCCACGCCGTATCGACTCGATTTGGGCTACTGTTATGAGCGACACGTAAACGGTGCAGTCCGCAGCGACGAGCCGCGGCCCTTTGTTCAATGCATCTTTGAGGTCAGCCTGAGGCACATGATCGAGCAAGGTTACCTGGTGCGACCACAGCTGATCGATGCCCCCATCGCCCAGTATGATTTCTCTAGTCTACTGTCGACCGACCAGGGCGGTGACCCCAGCGAGGTCAATCAGCTGCTTGTGCGTCACCGCCGCGTTACGCAGTCCATCGTGCTGCAGATCGTAGACATGGCCAAGCAGCATCACCGGCGCGGCGTGATGATCTTTGCTGCGAGTGTGGACCACGCCCGCGAAATTCTGAGCTATCTGCCCGAGGGACAAGCCGGACTTGTCCTGGGCGACAGCGAGGAAGGACAGCGCAAGGACACTGTGCAAAAGTTCGGGACTGAGCAGCTGCGCTACCTGGTCAATGTGGCCGTGCTGACCACCGGTTTTGACGCACCTCACGTCGACCTGATCGCCATCTTGCGGCGCACAGCCTCGGTCAGTCTGTATCAGCAAATTGTGGGGCGTGGCCTGCGCCTCCACGAAGGAAAGTCCGACTGCCTGGTGGTCGACTACGCTGGCAACGGCCACCAACTCTTCTCGCCCGAGATCGGTGAATCCAAACCATCGAGCACGAGCGAGATCGTCCTAGTGGCCTGCCCTGCGTGCGGTTTTGACAATCAATTTTGGGGGACCAAGGACGAGGCAGGTCTCGTCCTCGAGCACTACGGACGACGCTGTCACGCTTTTCTTACTTCAACCGATGCGCGCTGTGAGTTTCGCTTCGTGTTCAAAGAGTGCCCGCAATGTCTCGCAGAAAACGACATCAGCGCACGTCGCTGTCGAAAGTGTCAAAAGGTCTTGGTTGACCCCGACGAGATGCTCAAGGACGCACTCAGCCTCAAAGACGCCCTGGTGCTCCGCGTGAGCGGAGTCGAGTGGCTGAGCAGCGGCAACCGGCTCACCGTGGTGTACCACGACGAGGATGGGGCGGAGCTCACCGAGTACTTTGATTTCGATAGCGACGCGCAGCGCGCCGTCTTCAATCGGACTTTTTCACGCCGCATTGCCCAAGGACGCCGGCCCCTGGAGCTCTTGACGGCCGCCCAAGCCGTGCAGCTGCAGCACCACCTTCCCCAACCTGATTTTGTGGTCGGACGCGCACAAAAAAAGCGCGGTCGTCCCAAGTGGTACCGCGTGCAGGAGCGGGTCTTTGACTACGCCGGGCGCTTCCGCACCGCAGCTCGCAGCTGACACGGACGTCTGAGCATGGCCTCTATCCCTCGGCCGGCGCAACCCAGTCAGCCGCCAAGCGCGCTCCTCGACGACTCCCCACCGCGCGCGACCGGTCGCGTCCCGTCCGCGATCCACTCGCTGTAGCTGCCTGGATACAAGCGCGGCCAAGGCAAGCCCGCTGCGCCCGCGGCTAGGATGAGATGACAGGCCGTCACGCCAGAACCACAGTAGACGATGCTCTCGGCAAGCTCGGCTTCGCTCTCTAGCTGGAACAACCAGCGCGCACGCAGCTCCGCAGCCGAACGAAACTTGCCTTGCTCGAGGTTATCCATGAACGGCAGGGACCGAGCACCGGGGATGTGGCCTGCAACGGGATCAATGGTCTCGTTTTCGCCACGAAAGCGATCCCGCGCACGTGCGTCAAACAACAGCGGCCTGCTGCGCTCGGTACGCGCCTCCACCTCACGCTGACTGGCCACGAGCGAGGACTGCACGCGCGCAGCGAAGGGTCGCCCGTCCACGGGGACCGACTGCACCTCGTTCGACTCGGCTTGCATCGCGCCTCCGGCCTCCACATACGCAGCGACTCCGCCGTCCAAGACTTGAACACGCTCGTGACCCAAGTAGCGTAGCAGCCACCATAGGCGCGCCGCAAACGCTCCCGAGCCCTCGTCATAGGCGACGACGGTGGTGGTTTCGCCGATCCCCCACGCGCCCAGCTGTCGCGCCAACACCTGCAGATCGGGCAGAGGATGGCGCCCGCTGACCCCTTTGATCACCGGACCCGACAAGTCTCGCTCGAGATCCGCATAGACGGCGCCAGCAAGGTGTCCCGCCTGGTACTGACGCAGTCCCCACGCCTTGTCTTGGAGGCTAAAGCGACAGTCCACGATGCGCAGCTGAGATGGATCGGCGAGCAACAACTGCTGAGCTGAGATGAGCGGCGACACGCCGCCACCTTACACCCGCGGCGCGCGCACGCGCCAGCTCAGGTCAGATGACGGCCTCATCCAGCCGCCTCGACAAGTGACGCGGCTCGACTGAAGACCCACAGCTCAGCGAATGACATGCAGCTCAATCGACGACGCAGTTCAGCGGATGATGTCACCACATCCAAAAGATACTGAAACCTTGCCGCCTGGATCTGCCTGCAGAGTCGCGCAGGTCTGCGGACACAACTCGATCTCGCCATTGGCGTTCCACACCCAGCCTTCAGTGCAATCTCCCATGCCGTCCTCCAAGACGGCCGAGGCGCCGCTGCTCAGTTGAACGATCACGTCAATTTCATTGAGATCCACCGAGGGATCTGTGGGCTTGGCGAATGTACATGTGCTCACCACTTGCTCCGCAATGGAGGCGAGACCGTCCGCGAGAGCCGCACTGAAATCCAGAGCAGCCGTCATGTCGAAATGGCAGAAGGTGGGTCCATCCACCGTGCAGCCCATGGGGCCGGTTTGGCCCTGCAGCGCCACCTCGGACAAGAACGACCTCATGTCGCCCGCTTCGCCCTCCTCAGACCCGGGCGAGCCAATGACGAACGTCTTGATTCCACCCGTTGCGGTGGCAGTGACCTCTTCAATGATGGGCTCGAGACCCACCGCCATTTGACTGCTGGCCAAGGGACCACAGCCAATGAGCTGGGTGGGTGCGCCGTCAGTCATCAACAGCATGAACTTGTCGCCGGGCCCAGTGTACGGCTTGAGTCCTTCTTCCAGGGCGTTGTGGTAGGCGTCGTGCGTGGGCGTTCCCAGATAGAGCGCGGTTTGGTTCATGGCGTCCGCGATCGCTTGACGCTGGGGCGAGCCAGCCGCCCCGAGTGCTGCGATGGGCACGCGACCATCCCCGGTCACACACTCCGCGGCGGCCGCACCGGTGGCTCCGCCCGTTCCGCTGGCACCCCCAGTGCCGAAACCAGAGCCACCTCCGCTGCCGCCAGGAAATGGGCCGCCTGGACCACCCGGACCACCGGTACTGGCGTTGCTGGTGGGAAACAGCTGCAAGCCGACAGCCATCGCGTCGGGCAATTTATCCAGCGCGGCTAAGAGCGCCGGACGAGCCAAATCCCAACGTGACCGTCCGCCTATGGCCGGTTCCCCTGGAGCCACGGTGTCCATCGATTGACTCACGTCCACGACCAACTCAAGCACAGGCGGCACTGGCATCGCCGCGCTGGTCGCACCCTCACATTCACCGGCCAAGATGGCCTCGATCTGCTCCGCGGTCAGTGGAATGGTGCCGCCATCACCCACGACATGCGGCTCGTCACCCGTGGTGGCGGTGTCATCCGGAATTCCGGTGGTCAGGTCGATGTCCGTGGTGGAGTTGGTGGTCGGCGCCGTCGTGCTCGTCGTCGTGTCGGTTGTGCTGGTGGTGCTGGTGGTGCTGGTGGTGGTGTCCGTCGTGCTCGTCGTGGCCCCATCGCCATCCCCCGGCTCTGGGTCAGAGGAGCAACCCGCCGTGCTCACCAACCATCCGAGCGCGAGCAATCCCAGCCCCGACCAACCTAGCCCTGATGGACGCCGACGCAGCAGGCGACGATGACCGGAACTCACGCTCGGCTCGTGACCAACACTCTGTCCTTGCGTCTGACCCTGTCGAAACTGATTAAGCGACGAATTTTTCATTCTCAACCTCAAATTCTGCTCAAGCTACCACTTGATTGATACCAGCTACCCTGACGGCCTCCCCATGACGTGTGGCGGTGGAATCACCCGCTGGAGCTGTGTCTCTAACCACAGATGTGGGCCAAAAGTTCACCCTTGATTTGCAATTTTGTCGGGGGATGACAATTACGTCACCCCTCACAAACGACTGACGCCTCGACTTGTGCGTCCTACTTTCAACTTGATGCTCACCCAGCAACGGTCCCCATTTTCCGTGACCTCGATCGGTCTCGTCGGCTGACCCTACGCACCCACCGCTTCCCTGAGCGGCCAAGCCGAGGGACCAGTTTGGTCCTGCGGTGGCCGCATTTCCCGGGACAAATGCCCACTTGCTCGAACATCCCAGTGAAGGGAAGAACCTTCTCTGTCACCAGTGTTAGCGCTTCCACTTGGCTGCAGCTCCTGCTGCTGCAAAGCAAAGACTAACTAGCCGAGCGTGCCTTCTCTTCATATCGCGACACGCCACAGCGAGCAAGCGATCATCCGCCCGACGGCTGCCCAAATCCACGCGCTGACCTAGCGTTTGCGCCGCGATGCGCCGAGCACGTTCACCACCAGGCGCACCCAGCACATTCGAGTCGGCTCGTGCACTTTGATTGCCTGACTAGAGCTCACCTGGGTGACCATCGACATTTGTAGCAGCAAAAGGACATGCTTCCCGGTTGTGAGCAGCAACCGCTCCGACGCTCGCGGCCGCCGCCCCACGCGCACGGCCGATTTGCTCACGCATCACCGTGATGGGTCGGTGATGCGCCGTACGGCGTGCAGCTCTCGCTTCCGCTGCGCATCCCACGCGAACGGCTAGACATCATCCCCCCCTTGCGTCCCCCCGTGCTGCAGGTGCCATCCGGCGACAAGCCGCGGTGAGCCGGCGGCTCGCGCAGGTTGACGGCGGGATCGGGCAGGTTGTCAGATGCGGGCGCAAACCGTCAGTGTCTTTGGGATGACGGCGGAGTCTGGGTGAGGACATGATGATGACACGAATGCGGCTTTGGCAGTGCACCTTACTTCTCACGAGCGCATGTTCGAGCGACGGGACAGTCCCAGGCGACTCAGCGGGCGGTGGCCCTGGACGCGACGTCCAAGAGCGCGTGTGTATCTCCGACGTGGAGTGCCAAGACGGCTTGTTTTGCAACGGCGCGGAGTTGTGCGAACCAGAAGAAGAAGCAGCTGACGCCTTCGGCTGTCTCGCGGCGCGCAGGCGGCCCACGTGCGATGACGGCGTGGATTGTACGATCGACGCCTGCTCCAATGCGGCGGGCTCGTGTGTCTACTCGGCGCCCGATCAAGATCAAGATGGGCACGGCGACGCCCGGTGCCAGAGTGATGACGGCGAGGAATTGGGCGACGACTGCGATGACGATGACCCCAAACGCTTTCCGGGGAACGTAGAAGTGTGCGATGGGCAAGATCACGACGAGGATTGCGACCTGGGCACGTACGGCGAGCGCGATCGCGACGGCGATACTGAACTAGACGCCAAGTGCTGTAACGGTGCTGGCAAGCAGCGGCGTTGCGGCACCGATTGCAACGACCTGAGCATCAATCAACGCAGCAAGCAGCCTGAGTTCTGCGATGACGTCGACAACGACTGTAACGGTGAAGTCGATGACGATGCCGGACCTGTTCCCTGGTATCCAGACGACGATGACGACCTGTTTGGTCACCTCATCAAGAACCCGGAAGAATCCTGCACCCCTATCCCAGGCAAATCCGTATCTTCCCTTGATTGTCACGATGGTGATGGCTCACGTCACCCGGCGCAGCTCGAACTCTGTGATGACCTAGACAACGATTGTGACGGCTTGGTCGATGAACCTAGCTATTGCGACAAAAATGGGGGATTCGAAGACGACACGGCGGACGCGAACGACGGCTCGGGCGGAACCACCGCGGGTGACGGTGACGGCGACGGCTCGGGGGGTGACGCGTCCGGTGACGGCGATGGTGATGGCTCGGGGGGCGACACGGCAGGCAGCGGGGGCGGCTCAGGAGCGGCGGGCTGCATTCGAGCGCTGTATGGGCGCTACTTGCTCCGCGACGAGGACGGGGTGGCGATGTATTTTGACGGGACCGATCAGAAGGCGATCCGAGACCCCATCAGCAACGAAGCGATCGAAGGCTTCGTAGAGATTCACGACGGCAGCGGCTTTGGTTGCGGACTGCTCGAGTCGAGCGAGGTGATGTGTTGGTCCACTGGCACTACGGGCAACATGCACGGTGAATTGGGGGCAGGCGTGGATGGGACCGGCGTGGCCGTAGCCACCGCACAATACAAGGCCAACCTGGTGATGTTGGACGAGACCACTCCGCTGAGCGGGATCAGTCACTTGCCGCGGTCGTCGTTTTTCTACGATCTCCAGACGACAAGTCATC
>Ga0315910_10000734_pt1 | contig 31548 bp, 10 predicted proteins | sample EdamamesoilMG_FD_204470 | JGI IMG/M metagenome (GOLD analysis project Ga0315910, IMG submission 204470) | Garden soil microbial communities collected in Santa Monica, California, United States - Edamame soil | ecosystem: Environmental > Terrestrial > Soil > Garden | place: USA: California... | reverse complement strand
CAAAACCTACGGCCTGCCGTTGAACGGCGATTTCACGAGCGCAGTTGGCGATGGCACGACTTTCCAGTTCCAGCCGTACCCGGGCAACAACGTGCTGGCGTTGAGTAGTGGGACAGGGATTTCCGCTGGAACGCTAACCTTGGCAACCCCGGAAGTTTACAGCCGCATCGCTGTCATCGCCAACTCCGCCGGCGGCGGCGGCACGCCGAATCTGACGTTGAATTTCAACGACGGGTCCTCGTTCACCACCAGCTACAACGCGCCGGATTGGTTCAACAATACCGGTTTCGCGCTGCAAGGCGTGGAGCGGATCAATCTCAGTAATGGCGGCACGAGCGGCGCCACCACCAATCCCCGATTCTACCAGACCACGCTCGATCTGGCAGCGTTGCTCGGGGCGGCCAATCAACCGCTTGCCAGCATCACTTTCAATCAGGCTGCCGGCGCGGGCGCGACCGGCATTTACGCAGTCAGCGGCGAAGTCTCTCCGCCCACGCCTGCGGCCATTGTCAGTGGTCCCACCAACACCACCGCCGTGGAAGCCACCGAGGCGACGTTCAGCGCCGTGGTAGCCGGAATTCCCTTTCCCGCCCTGCGCTGGCTGCGCAACGGCGTGCCGGTTTCCGGCGCGACCAATTCCAGTTACAGATTCCTCGCCGCACTGGCGGACCATAACGCGGCGTTCCGCCTCGTGGCCTCAAATCAAGTCAACAGCATCAGCTACGTCGTCACCAGCAGCCCGGCGACGCTTACGGTCATCGCCGACACGATTCGTCCGGTGTTGTTGGGTGCGCAGTCCTTGGGCCTGACACAGGTGGTCGCGAACTTTTCCGAGCGTATCTCGCCCGCTACTGTGACGAACTTGGTGAATTATTCCGTCACCGGCACGAACGGTTCCCTGGCGATATCCAGCGCCACGCTTGATGCGTCGCAGAGCAATATCACGCTCACCGTCGCCAGCATGATGAATGGCGCGGTCTATACGCTCACGGTGAATAATCTAGCCGATCAATCCGCCGCCGCCAACACCGTCACCAACAACTCGCAAGCCGCGTTTGTCGTTAGTGTTTATGCCAGCGCGGGTATTGGTTCACCAACTCCGGCGGGCAGCCAGACACCGGCGGGCAACGGTTTGAACATTTCCGGCGGCGGCGCGGACCTCGGCGGGGGGAGTGATCAATTCCAGTTCAGCCACGTTCAACGCACGGGCGATTTCGATGTCATGGTGCGGCTCGATTCCCTGTCGCTGGCCGACGCTTGGTCCGAGGCCGGCATGGTGGCGCGTGAGAGCCTCGCGCCCGGTGCGCCTTCGGCGTGCGTTCTGGCCACACCCACCATCAGCGGCTGCTACTTCCAATCGCGCGGATCAAGCAACAGCGCGACCACCTTGTCCGACTCATTCCCGGTGAATTATCCGAACACCTGGCTGCGCTTGCGGCGGGTGGGGAATGACTTCACCGGTTTCGCCGGCTTCGACGGGCAGAACTGGACGCAGCTCGGCACGGCGAATCTCGCCCTGCCCGCGACGCTTTACTTCGGCTTCGCGGTGTCCAGCCACAACACCAATCAGCTTGCGACGGCAGCGTTCCGTGATTTTGGAAACGTGGGCGGCACCGGGGTCAATGCCTCGCTGGCATTCGAACCGCTCGGCCAGAGCACGCGGCGCACGAGTCTCATCATCTCGGAAATCATGTATCACCCCACGAACACGGCGCTCGAGTTCGTGGAAATCTTCAACACGCGCGGCGAGCCTGAGGATCTCAGCGGCTACAAGCTGCGCGGTGACGCGGACTACAATCTCCCGCCCGGCACAACGATTCCCGGCGGCGGTTTTCTCGTCATTGCCAAGTCTCCGGTCGATTTACAGAATGCTTACAACATCAGCGGCGTCCTCGGTCCGTTCACGAACGGTCTTCCCAACGACGCTGGCACGGTGCGGTTGCTCAACCAGAGCGGCGGAGTTTTCCTGCAAGTGGACTACGTGGACGATCCGCCGTGGCCGGTGGCTGCGGACGGCACCGGCCACTCGCTCGTGCTCGCGCGCCCGTCGTTGGGTGAAAACGATCCACAGGCCTGGGCCGCGAGCGATTCCGTCGGCGGTTCTCCCGGGCGACTGGATCCGTTCCCTTCTGATCCACTGCGGAATGTCGTCATCAATGAATTCCTGGCCCATACCGACGATCCCGAGCAGGACTACATCGAACTCTACAATCACAGCACGCAAGCCGTGAGCGTTGCGGGCTGCGTGCTGACGGATGACGAAGAGCTCGATAAGTTCATCATCCCGCTGGGCACAACCATTCCGGCGAACGGTTTCATTTCCTTCAATCAATCCACGCTCGGCTTCGCGCTGTCGGCGGATGGTGAAACGATCTTCTTCAAAAACGCCGCGCGCACCCGGGTGATTGACGCGGTGCGGTTCGATGGCCAGGAAAACGGCGTTGCCATGGGCCGGTCGCCGGATGGCGCGGAACCGTTCCACCGGCTCGCCGCAAAAACTCCCGGCACGAACAATGCCGCTTTGCTCGTCAGTGACGTCGTCATCAACGAGTTGATGTATCACCCCATCTCGGAGAACAACGACGATCAATTCATCGAGTTGTACAATCGCAGCGCCAATCCGGTGAACCTCGGAGGCTGGACGCTCAGCGACGGTGTGAGCTTCACCTTTCCCAACAACACCGTCATCGCGGCAAATGGTTATCTCGTCGTGGTGAACCATCGCACGCGCTTTCTGACCAATTACCCAACGGTGAACCCGGCCATGGTGTTCGGCGATTTTGGCGGCAATCTCTCCGGGCGCGGGGAGAGGATCGCCCTCCGCAAACTGGACTCGCTCCTCAGCACCAACGGCAATGTGGTGGCGACGAATTTCTTCTCGATCGCAGTGAACGAAGTTGACTACCGCGACGGCGGACGTTGGGGACAATGGTCCGACGGCGGCGGGAGCAGCCTCGAGTTGATTGATCCGCGCGTCAATTCCCGGCTGCCATCCAATTGGGCCGACAGCGATGAAACACAGTCGGCGCCGTGGTCGTTGATTTCGACGACCGGTACGCTCGACAACGGCAATGTCTCTGCGGATCAGTTGCAGGTCCTGCTGCAAGGTGCGGGCGAATGTTTGATTGATAACGTGCAGGTGCTGACCAACGGCGTGAACCTGATTGGGAACTCAACGTTTGAGGCCAACGCCAGCGGCTGGACAGCGGAGGGAACGGAGTCGCAATCCAGTCACGAAACGGTGGAGGGCTTCGAGAGTGCGCGGTCCTACCACGTTCGCGCGGTCGAACGCGGCGACAACCAGATCAACCGCATTCGCACGCCGCTGACGTCGGCGCTTGCGGCCGGCGTTCAGAACGTGACGATCCGAGCCAACGTCCGCTGGCTCAAGGGCCACCCCGAAATCCTGTTCCGCCTACGTGGCAACTGGCTTGAAGCCGCCGGCGAAATGGCCCTGCCCGTCAGCCCCGGCACGCCTGGCGCACGCAACAGCCGTTATGTCACCAATGCGCCGCCCGCCATCACCGAGGTCCAACATTCACCCGTGTTGCCTGCCGCCGGCCAGCCGTTTGTAGTCACTGCGCGTGTGCATGATCCCGATGGCGTCACATCTTTGCAGTTGCGATTCCGGCTTGATCCCGTCGCGACGTACACCAGCGTGACGATGAATGACAACGGGACCGCCGGAGATGTCGTCGCGAAGGATGGCATTTTCACCGCGACCATACCGGCGCAAGCCGCCGGCACAATGGTCGCGTTTTACGTGCAGGCGACGGATGGCCACACGTCCGCAGCCACGGCCACTTTCCCAAACGACGCCCCGGCGCGCGAATGTCTCGTGCGTGTCGGCGAAGTGCAGCCCACCGGAAATTTCCCCGCCTATCGCATCTGGATGACTCAGAGCACGCTCAACACCTGGTCCAGCCGGCATGAACTGAACAACTCGCCCTTCGACGTCACCTTCGTGCTGGATGACAAACGCGTGATCTACAACACCAAGGCGCTTTACGCAGGCAGTCCGTACATCGCGCCCGGATTCAGCAGCCCGGCGGCGGGTCGGTGCGGTTATAGCATCGAGTTTCCCAAGGACGATATGTTTCTTGGCGAGAACGATCTCGTGCTCGATTGGCCTGGTGGCCACGGTGGTGAAACCTCCGCGATGCAGGAGCAGATGGCATATTGGATGGCCGACAAAATGAATCTCGCCTACAGCCATCGTTACATCATTCGACTCCATGTCAACGGCGTGACCGACAACGCACGTTCGGCGGTGTTCGAGGCGGTGATGCAGCCGGGTGCGGGATTTATTGAACAATGGATGCCAGACGATCCAGAGGGTCAGTTCTTCAAAATTGATCGCGCTTTCGAGTTCAGCGATGGCGGCGGTCTCATTGCCGATCCACAGCCGCGCCTTGAAATCTACACCACGACCGGCGGCGTGAAGAAGCGTGAGAAGTATCGCTGGTACTTCATGTACCGCGCCACCGACCGCGTCAATGACTACACCGGCATCTTCGCGCTCGCGGACGCGCTCAACGCGCCCGCGCCCGAACCCTACACATCGGCCACGTTTGGTCTCGCGGATGTCGAGCAATGGATGCGCATCTTTGCCGCCGAGCACATCATTGTGAACTTCGATTCCTGGGGCCACGAGATTGGCAAGAACATGTATGCCTTCAAACCCGCGACCGGTAAATGGCAGCTCTACATGTTTGACCTCGACTGGCTGATGCTCGTTTCCGCGCGGCGCGGCGCCAGTTACCAACCCGGCGTGGCGCCGTTGTTCAACTCGCAAGACCCCACGGTCTCCCGAATGTATGCCCACCCGCCGTTCCTGCGCGCGTATTGGCGCGCGGTCGAGGACGCGATCAATGGCCCGTTCGATCCCGCGAAATACATTCCGGTGATGGATGCGAAATACCAGTCCCTCGTCGCCAATGGCATCGTCTGGTGCGACGGCCAGCCGCTGACGGATCCGGGCGTGGTGAAAACCTGGTTTAGTCAGCGCCGGACGTTCCTGCAAAACCAGCTTGCGACAGTCGCTTCTCCTTTTGCGGTGAACGGCGCCGCCACCGTGACCAACGGTGTGGCCACCCTCAGCGGCACCGCCCCCGTCCGCACAGAGACGATTGCCGTGAACGGCAGTCCTTGGACAGTCCGCTGGACCAGCGTGAGCAACTGGACCGCCCTCGTGCCGCTGCGAACGGGCAGCAATTTCTTCAGCGTCGTCGGTCTGGATGTAAACGGCCAGCCCCTGGCCGGCGCCAGCAACACCGTTTCCGTAATCTACGGCGGGGCGACACCCTCGCCCGTGGACACGGTTGTCATCAATGAAATCATGTTCGCGCCAGCGTTGCCGGACGCGGAATACGTCGAGCTGTTCAACACCTCCAGCAATCAGACGTTTGATCTCTCGGGCTGGGAATTCAACGGGTTGAGCTACACGTTCCCTGGCGGCTCGTTCATCGCGCCGCGCAGTCATCTCGTGCTGGCGAAAGACCGCACGCCCTTCAACACCGCCTTCGGTGGTGCGCTGCCGGTGTTCGATAGCTTTGGCGGCAACCTTCAGTCCGACGGCGAAACGTTGAGCTTGTTGAAACCGGAGCCGCAGACGAACCAACCGACAGTGGTGGACCGCGTGCGTTACGAGCCGGTCACCCCGTGGCCAATGGTCACCGGAGGCGCTTCGTTGCAGCTTCGCGACGTCTTGCAGGACAACAGCCGCGTCGCCAACTGGGCGGTTGGCAACCTGACGGTTGTTCCCCCGCAAACCCTGCCGTTGCTTTCGTATTCCAACCTCTGGAAATTCATGCAGGTCTCGAACCTCGACGGCGTCAACTGGATCGCGCCGGTTTTTAACGATGCCGCGTGGCCGTCCGGTGGCGGCTTGCTGGCGTTCGAAAACAACGCGACCGTGGTGGCCCTGCGGAATACGATCCTGAACGATCCCCGCATTGCGACCAACAACACGCTGGCCGGCCACGCCTACTACTTCCGCACCAAGATTTTGGTTACAAATGACCTGACCGGTTTCACGATCAATGCCAGTGCGTACGTTGACGACGGCGCGGTATTCTACGTCAACGGCAGCGAGGTCAGGCGCATCCGGATCACTGAAGGGATCGTGGTCACCAACGGCACCTTCACTCCCAACCAACAGCAACCACCCAGCGGCGACGCCATTGCGCCGGACACCTTCACCATTCCGGCGTCGTTTTTCGTGCCGGGCACGAACGTCATCGCCGTGTCCGTCCATCAAAACCAGGCGGGCAGTTCGGACATCACGTTCGGGCTGAAGCTGGACGCCAACTTCGCGGGCAGTGGCAGCAGCCTCGCCGCCACTCCCGGCGCGGCGAATTCCGTGGCCGCCACACTGCCGGTCTTTCCCGGCATCTGGCTCAACGAAGCACAGGCCGACAACCTCACCGGGCCGTTGGACAATTTCGACGAGCGCGAACCGTGGGTGGAACTTTACCATGCCGGGACGAACGCGCTGAATCTCGGTGGCTGGTTCCTTTCGGACAACTACACCAATCTGGCGCAATGGAGCTTTCCCTCAAACGTGTCCGTTCCCGCCGGAGGCTTCCTCGTCGTATGGTGCGACAACCAGACGAATCAAACCACCCTCGGCGTGCCGCATGCGAACTTCAGGCTCCCTTCCGGTAACGGGCGCGTCGCGCTCTCGCGGCTTGTCAGCGGCACGAATCAAATCGTGGACTATTTGACCTACACCGACCTGCCGTCCAACTGGTCTTACGGCGATGTGCCGGACGCTCAGCCGTTCTATCGCGGCAACCTGTTCTTCACCACGCCGGGCGGCACGAACAATGGCGCTCCGCCACCCATTGCCATCTTTATCAACGAATGGCTCGCAGACAACACCCAGACGCTCGCGGATCCGGCGGATGGCGGTTTTGAGGATTGGTTCGAACTTTACAACCCCGGCACGAACACCGTGGACCTGGGTGGCTATTATCTGACCGACAACCTGACCAACAAAACCAAGTTCCTGATCCCGGCGAACGGCCATTATGTCGTGCCACCCGGTGGCTTCCTGCTCGTCTGGGCGGACGACGAGGAGGAGACGCAGAACCTTACCAATTTCACGGATCTGCACGTTGGTTTCGCCTTGGGCAAGGACGGCGAAGCCATCGGCCTGTTCGCCGCGGATGGGACACAGATTGACGCGATCACGTTCCTCGCGCAAACCAGCGACGTGACGGAAGGTCGCTTCCGGGATGGCGAATCAGCCATCTTCTCGATGCCCACGCCCACGCCACGCGCGGCCAACGTGCTGCCCAACACGCCGCCAACCCTAGAAGCAATTGCAAATCGTGAACTCACGCTTGGTCAGACCCTGGTCTTCGATGCCCTGGCCAGTGACGCCGACCAACCCGCCCAGACGCTCGGTTTTAGCCTCGGTGCTGGCGCGCCCGCCGGCGCAGCGATCACGCCCTTCACCGGCCAATTCTCGTGGAAACCCCTGAGCGCACCGCTCACCGCGCCCGTGAGCATCATCGTGACCGACAGCGGTGCACCGAGCCTGAGCGCGACGCAAACTTTCAATGTCACGGTTTATCTTCCGCCGACAATTTCCGTGCAGGTGAATGGAGACCTAATGCAGCTCTCGTGGCCGCGCGGAATGTTGCAGGAGGCGGATGACGTCACCGGTCCTTATCAGGATGTCACAACCACCTCGCCGGTCACGATTGATCTCTCCGAGTCCCGGAGGTTTTATCGCGTCCAATTGTGAAGCTGGAACTCGCCGGTCCGGAATGACCGCCGACAACTCAATCATTGGAAACACCCTCTTCCTGTCCTTCACAAACACCGGCGCCTTCTACCACCTCCTCGACCAGTAACCGCCCCATCCGGTGGGGCGAGGCTCCTGACGAGCCGCCCCCATAAACCCACGCCCGCCCGGGGCATACTGGCGACGCCAAGGTGGTGGCAGCGGGCGCACGGCGATAAATGGAGCGAGGCTGCGGAAGCCAGTAGCCCCTGTCACAACATGCAAATGCGGGCCTTGGCGCACACACGGGGTTAATCGCCAAGACCCGCTCTCTTCCCACGCGGGAAGAAAATCTGCGTTCAGCCCTCGCGTTCAGTTCTGTATTAAACGGTAGAACCGCCGATCCGCCGCCGTGTTGGTGTCGGTCAGTGAGAGCACGCCTAATAAGCTGGATTGCCAGGGCTGCCATTGCTGGAGATCGCTGGAGATTTCAACTCGAAACGGAGTGAGTGAGGGTTGCTCCAGAAAGAGGGTGAACTCGCCAGACTGCACGGGACCGTGGCGCAGACGTGGCACGGGACGCAGGTAGTTCTGAAAGGCATGCCTGGCAATCTGTCGGGCCATTTCAGCCCCCGCATTGCCGGAGTTGCGGAAATGGGTGCCGGCGAGGACTCGGGCGTCGATGGTATCCTGCACGTAATCGGAAAGCCGGGCGAACGTCCGCGTCCTTCCCGGTGAGGTTGCGGTGAAGCTGAAATCGTCCCCGTGCAGCAGTATCAGGATCTCGACGTCACTCACCAAGTAGGCCACCCGCACAGCGGGATAATCCGGATAGGGATGGGAAATAAGCAGCGGCGTCCACGCCGGATCACCTGGGGTGGCACCATTACCGTCGTTGGCGCCCTGTTGAATGGCTGTAATCGGCCGCCACAATTTGTAGGTCCAGAGAGCGTCGGAGAGGTGACTGAGGGTGTCCATGTACGCCATCTGGAACAGCGCCCACCGGCGGGCTGCTTCCAGAAGAGGTAAGGGATGCTGACGGAACACATCAGTGGCCCAGTCTTCTGCGTCCTGGAGTTGCACAGTGTCCATCTGCTCGGGGGTGCGGTTAGTGTTGGCGCTCGAGCCGAGCACGCGAACTTCATTGTAGTCGGCGGCGTAAAGTGCGCTGGTCAACGTCGGCGGCGGTGGGGGCCGAAACTGCGAGGAACTGCGCGTGGTCCAAGGGGGGATATAGCGCTCCCGGGTAAAGCCGCCCCACAAGACGTTCGGCGTCCGACGCCACTGGCCCGGCGCGAAGCCCTCTACGTCGGGGACGCTCAAGAATGGGTTGTCTCCCGCGCGGAGCCGGATAATCGCCTCGCCCGCTAGCCTCCCGATCTGAATCCCTGCTTCCTTGGCAGGGCCGTTGGGCACATTGGAAAGCGTGGTCGCCAGCGCGGAATCGAGAGTGCTGATGCCGTTCTGACTGAAGTTGGTGAGCACGGTGTAGGCTGCCTGCGCGGTGGCCGCCTCCGCCGAGGCGCCGGGCGCAACAGTGTCCAGCGCGTAGGGCGTGTAGCCACCGATCACGGCGTTGATCGCGTCGAACATCGCCACGCTGGCCATGGTCATTTTGCCGAATCCCTCCAATTGCTCGGTCCTGTTGGCCTTAATGTAAGTGTCGGATATCGTTATCCAATCGTCGAGGACATCGGCTCGGGTTCGAGACAAAAGAGCGCTGAGACTCACAAGGGTCAATACGAGGATGGCGAGGGTTTGAGTTTTGGTTTTCATAGTTTGATTTTGGCTTCTGACCAATACGCGAAATCCTGAGTGCAGAACGGACACTGATCTCACTCATTCACGCCGACGCGATAGAAGAACAGTCCGGCGCCGACGGCGTTGGTGTCGGTGTAATCCGTCGCGCCGGACTGGCCGAGAAGTCCGCTGACCACGGGTGTGAAGTTTGGCGGTGCGCCGAGACTCGCGCTCCGTTCAAGCAAGTAGCTTCGCCCGACGACGCTTTGCCAGCGCACGAGCAAGCCGTTGGTGGTTACGAGCGGCGGGAGCAACCGCAGCGCCGAGGCTGCATTGGTAGGATCGGTCCACGCACGCCACTCCTGCCGGTTGTTGTGCCCATCGAGGTCCGAATCCGTGAAGTCGGCCGAGCCGTCGGTGGGTAGCCCGTACTGCTGAAGCCATGCATAGGAGAGAGCAGATTGCGGTGACTGAAACTCGTAAGCGCCAATGTCCACCGTGCTGCCGACGATGCGCGGATCGCCATCGAGGTCGGGGCCAGCGGGTCCGTAAGCGTTCCGGCCGGCGTTGATGCAGGGGGAGTTGGATTGCAGTCGGAAGTTGCCGGCGGCTGTGTCCACGAACAATGGTGCATTGTTGATGTTGCCGAAGCCATTCGTGGGGAGCGGTGTCGTGCAGGAATAAAACATTTGCCCACCAACGTAATTGCTGCCGAGGAAACCGGCATGGTTGGCTCCATCTGGAGCCCAGTTGTCATAGACGATGCAGTTGTAAAGTCTCGCTGTTCCGGGTTCATCACCTTGCCAACCACCATAGAATGACAAGACCCCGCCGCCTCGCTCGCTCGCGGAGTTACCGAGAATTGTGCAGTTCCTTAATTCGGAACGCGACGCGTAAGGCGCAAACCATCCGTTTGATGAGCCGTCTGAATGGAAACGCGCGAAAACCCCCACGCCAGCGCCAACGCTGGCCGAGTTGCTGATGACCAGGCAGTTATTCAACGAGGCACTTGCTGCTCCACCGCCTCGATACGAGGAGTTCTCACGCAGCACGCAGTTATTGAGCGTTCCCCGAAAAGCACCGCCTCCGATATCCCCGGCATTGTTTTGACGGACAATGCAGTCGTAAAGCACGCAGTCCGACGCGCCACCGCCATTTGCACCTGCCACATTCCCGACCAACACGCAGTTACTCAGCACGCCGCCGTAAACGCCACCTCCCCATCCCGGAGTCCCGCCATTTGTGAGTGTGAAACCAACCAAGGTAGCACCGTTGGTCAGATAAACGCATCGGACATGGTCGAAAGTGTTCGAGCTTTCTCGAGAGCCGCGAATCGTCGTTACGATTGGCCCATTTACGCTCCGAATATAAAGGGGTTTGACTACGGCTACGCGGTTCGAACCCCCGTACTCGCGTTCTCCGGTCGCATAAACACCATTCGTCACGACGATCTCGTCACCAGGCTGCGCCGCATCGACGGCGTCCTGAATGATATTCGCAGCGGTCGTCCAGTTCGTGTACGGCGCCACTGCATTAGTGCTGTTCACGTCCACGTAGTGGATCGCGGCCGTCACGGACATCGACCAGATTGTGCCGATCAACGTCAGAGCGTTTCGAATAAACCTTGTGTTCATAATTTGCCTTTCACTCCATTACGCGGTTTCCTGGGCTCAGAACGGACATTGATCTTGGCTGAAAAATCAGATTGCTACGGCGTGTGCGCGCGATAGAACCGTTTGGACGCGTTCGTCACCGTGTCCGTGACTGTTTCGATTGGCAGGCCGGCGGCAAGGTTGGTGAGCGTGTGCCACGTCTGGAGATCATCGCTAGCTTCAACCACCACAGGAAATCCAGCCGCCCTTCTCACCGATACTTCACCCGGTCGGTTCACTCGCAGGGATACGAGGGCATCGGACTCAAACAGGCGGTTTGTCCAGTAGCCTCCTTCGTAAACGTAATTCGCACCCGAGACGACGAGGCGATTGTCGATTAAAGTGACCTCGTGCAGACTTGGATGAATTCGCCTCGTCCACTGCGTTCCGTCCGTGGATGTCAGGATCGAGTACTCAGGACCAGACTCATGCACGTACGAACTCCTGGTACCGAACCAAACGCCGTTAAAGTGTTTCAAACTGTAGAATACGTTGTTTGAGTCATCCGGGGGCCACGACCTCCACCATTCCCAGTTAATCAGGTTTGTGGAAGAGGAAAGGTATGGGTATGGTGCTCCGCTCATCACTTGGGCCACCCATTTGCCATCGCCGTAAGCAAGATCAAAAATCTCCTCTCCCGGCGGCACCCCTAGTTCCGACATCGTCCAATTACGGCCGTCCGTTGACCGGAGCACCAGACGTTTGCGCACGCGTACCACCCATTCTCCGCCGCTGTTTAGGAGCCTTAGACCGCCGTTGATGTACGGTCGAAAGTCTGGCGGAGGAAGGACTGGAACGGCTGCCTCGCTCCAGGTTATCCCATCCAAAGAGGATTCAACGAGCAGGTTGGTGGACTGCCGGCTGAGGAGTAGAACCCAGAGCCCGTTGGCATACTCCAGATCGATCAGATGATCCTCCACACCGAATGTCCTGGCGATTTCCCAATGAGTGCCATTGGTGGACGAGACCAGGTGTGCTTGCGAGTCGGCGCCCAACCACTTTCCCTGCCCGTATCGGATCAGGGAACTCGGCGGGTTTCCGGTGGTGTCAACCAGATGCCAGTTATCAAGTGGGTCATCGGCGGCGGCGGCTGGCAGTTGCAGCGCCAGCCATGCGATCGCGGCGACGAAAATGAACAGTATCGTTTTCATAGTTTGCTTTTCACTCCACTACGCGAAATGCGGAGCTCAAAACGGACAGTTACATTCCGAGCCGAATATGCGGTCGGAGGAAGGTGAATAACGGCAGACGGATCGATGCTGGGGAGCGGGGCCTTTTGGACGATTGATCGACCTGATGAAACTATGGTATCCCAAGCAACGCCCGGGTTTCGCGGTGCATCAGTACGAGTTGATAGATTTGCCACACTGGGAGAAAACCCTCGATTTCGCTGAACGATTCGCCGAACTGCGCTTTCAAGATTGCCTCGGCCTCCGCAAGAGCCGCTCGCGCGTCTTCCCCGCGGTTCAGGCGGTGCAGACAAATCGCCTTAATGAAAAGATTGTACGGATCGGGACTCGTCTGAGTGAGCGCGGACTTTTCCAGTGCTTCCAGGCATTTGTCGAGACGTCCCAGTCGAAGTTGCATTTGGGCTACAGCACGATAGCCCCATGTTTGAAGCTCGGCCCTCCGTGCTGGCAAAGCGTTCTTCAAGTCGTCGATCATCAAGTCGAGTCGCTTCACCTGCTCTGCCGAGAACGGGAACGGACCCAACGCCGCAATTTCGATGGGGATGTGTTGGTCATTCGTGCCGGTAACGTCGGCAGAAAGAGCAATGGCCTGCTCGACCACCCGGCGATAACTGTCTTCATCGCCGACGTAGCGGAAGATCCATGCTTTGTTCAGCCATATTAAAGGCGAATCCGGGAAGAGTTCGAAATTCTGACGGCAGAAATCTGCTACCGCGGGCCAACCATTGACTGCGGCGGTCGCTTCGACCATTAAATCCCACTGCTCGCTCGATCGGGGAACGATGGTCCGGTTGGTTTGCACCAACGGTGCGAGCGCTTGCCGGATTTCCTGATAGCGCTTTTGATCCCGCAAGGTCCGCACGAGCGCTACGATTTGAGAAACTGCATCTGGCGGCGGCCATGAATTCTTGACGGAGTCGGTAATCGCAGCGACGCGGACTGCGGTGGCTTCTTCACCCTTTCCTTCGGCGTCGAGGACCGCAGCCCATGCGGATTCAAATACGAGATAGCTGTGCAAATCCTGAGGGTCAGTGGGCGGTTTCCCGGCGAACGATGCTCTAATGGGCACGAGCATGGTCCTGGCATCGTCGAAGCGGTGTGCTTGAACAAACAAACGCGCCGCCAGATTGGAGATTCTTCCCTGGTTTGGGAGCCTAGCGACGGCCGCCCAACGAGAGTGCAAATTGGCATAAGCGGCGAGGGCATCCTGAACGCGTCCTTCAGCGTGGTAGATTTCTCCCAACACGAGTTCGCAATCCAGTGTCACCGAGTGATTCGTTCCAAGCACCCGCTGATTCGCCGGTATGATCCGCGCCATAATCGGGCCAGCCTCCTTGAGTCGCCCGCGGCGATACCAAAAGCCGGCCAGCGCCTTTTCGAACTTGAGCACCAACGGGTGGTCGGGAGGGAATTGCTGCTGGCTTTCGTGCAAACCCTCGCGAAACAAAGCCTCGGCTTGGTCCATTCTGCCGGCGGTTTCTTTCGCTCGAGCGGTGATCACGAGTTTATTCTTAATGCGATAATCTCTCGAATCCATCGTTCGCCTCGCAACCTCGATGGCCTGCTCATAATACCGGATTGCTTCCTCCGTATTCTCCATCGCAAAGAGCACATCTCCGTAGGACCAGATGACTTCTCCTTCACCCGAAGTTAGCTCCCGTAGAGGACGCTGCGTTCTCGGTAACAAGGGCAGCAGGAGAGTTAACGCCTCGTTCGTCCGGCCATCAAATGCGCATACCTGAGCGATCCAGCAGGCCGACCAGAGCGTATCAGAATGATTAGTACCGAGAATCCGGCTCCGAATTTCATAGGTTCTTCTGATTTCAGCCTCCCCGTCCACGCGTTCACCTAGACTCATAAGTGCACCGCCAATGGCCCATCGCAGTTCCGCTTCAATGTGCGGTTCATCGGGGAATTTCCCGTCGAGGTTGCGCGCAATCCGCCGGGCCAACGCGAGCCGATTTGGATCGGGTTCCGGTTCGACATACGGATTCACGGCCAGCACTTGCTCCACCAGGAAGTCTTTGACGGCCCGGGCGGTGCGTGCCTGAGACGTGGCCTTGCGTTCGGCGGCGGTGGCTCGCACCGCTTGCCGAATACTGATGAATGCAGCCAGCATCAAGACGCCCGTTATCGCAGCTACCGCGGTGAACGCAACCTTGTTACGTTGCGCCATTTTCTGAAGGCGATAACCCATACTCGGCGGCCGGGCCAAGACTGGTTCGTTGTTGAGATGTCGGTTGAGGTCGGCAGCCAGCCCGTTGGCCGTCTCATAACGGCGATTCCGGTCCTTCTCCAGGCACTTCATCACGATCCAATCCAGGTCCGAATCAAAGGCGGAGTGCGGAGTGCGGAGCGCGGTTTTGGGAACAGCCTTCTTTCGCAATCGCGTGCTGGGTCGTTCCGGGTCTTCCTCAGCAATGATGCGTTGCATCTCGCCATAGCCCACACTGCGCAACCGTTCTTCCGGAAACGGCGTGCTGCCCGTCAGCAGTTCGTAGAGCAACACCCCGAGCGAATAAATGTCCGAACGCGTGTCCACGTCGAGCTTGCTCATCTCGGCCTGCTCCGGGCTCATGTACGCCGGCGTGCCGATCATCGTGGCGAAATTCGTGAACAGGGTTTTCTCGGTGAGCTTCTGGTTCGTCGCCTTGGCCACGCCAAAATCAATCACCATCGGGTGCGGTTGGCCATTGTGCATCGTGACCAGCACGTTGGTGGGTTTGATGTCGCGGTGAATGACACCTTTCTGGTGCGCGCTCTGAATCGCTTGGGAGACCGTGATGAACAACTTGAGCCGCGCTTCGATGGAAAGCTGATTCGCGACGCAGAACTCGGTGATCGGCACGCCTTGAACCAGTTCCATGACGAAATAGGGCCGGCCACTGTCCGTCGCGCCCGCATCCAGGACTTTGGCGATATGCGGATGGTCCATTAATGCCAGTGCCTGCCGCTCGGCTCCAAACCGGGCGACGACCTGCCGGGTGTCCATGCCCAGTTTGATGATCTTAAGGGCGACCTTTCGCCGCACCGGTTGCTCCTGTTCCGCCATGTACACCACCCCCATGCCGCCCTCGCCGATGTGCTCGAGAAGCTTGTACCGGCCGATCTTGTCTCCGGGGTTTTCAGTGAGGACGACGGTGGGGATCACTTCAGGGACGTGGCAAGCTTCCCGGCCAGCCTGGAAAACCGAGTCGGCTACCGCGGCGGACTTCAGCAACTCATCCACCTCGCGGCGGAGTTCCGGATCGCCAGCGCAGGCTTGGGTCAAGTAATGCTCGCGCTCCTCGGCGGAGTCGAGGTCCGTTGCCGCATGAAAGACGGCTTCGAGTCTAATTCTTCGCTCGTTCACAGCTCTTCTTACTGCTAACGCGAAATTGAAGTGCCAAAACGGACAGGCAAACCAACCACTAATCGACACGAATGGACCTGAGACGATTAGCGCCGCAACCACAGGCTTTGGAGTGCGCGGACTGGTCCGCGCTTTCCGGAGGCGACTTGTCGCCGTTGCCCGCGGAGGAGGCGTCCGACAAATTCACCGCTCCGCTGAACGCGGCGCTGCTTTGCCGACGAGTCACCAAAGCCGCAAAAGCGGTGACAAGTCACCGCACTCCAAATCTTTGTCGCCGCCAATGGACTTCAACGCTGTGTTCAGCCTCATTCGTGTGGCTTCGTGTTCATTCGTGGTTTTGCATGGCGCGATGAAGCCAGGCTTTCGCAAACGACCAATGCCGCTGCACGGTCTTTTCCGAAACACCCAGGATGGCGGCGACCTCGGCATTCTCCAGTCCGACAAAGAAACGCAGCTTTACCACCTCGGCTTTCTCGGGGTCCTCCGCCGTGAGTCGTTCCAAGGCCTCGTGAACCTGCAGGACCACGTCATCGTCGCCGGCGCCCGGCAGTTCGAGCGCGTCGAGGTCTACCCGTGCAAGGTCGCCGCCGTGCTTGCGAGCCTGACGGCGGCGGGCGCGATCGACAAGCATGCGCCGCATCACTTCGGCCGCGACGGCATAGAAGTGTTCGCGGTTCTGCCAGCGGGCTTCTGATTGTTGGGAGAGCCGCAGCCAGACTTCATGAACCAGCGCAGTGGGTTGAAGGGTCTGGCCAGGCACTTCGCGGGCCATCTTGGCCGCGGCGATCCGACGCAGTTCGTCGTAAACCAGGGGGAGCAGTTCCTCCGCAGCCTTCGGGTCGCCGTGCTGCCCACGGTCGAGGATTTGCGTGATCTCGCTCATCGGTGAGAGTGGATGGGCCTATTTTCTCACCATTCCGGCGGTTTGAAAAGAAGGAAATGCGCGTGCGACCGGCTTGAAGATTGCCACGCAAACGCCTGGAACCATGGGTAACGGCCCCTCGCAACCACATTTTAGTTTACGACTGAGAGTGTCCCGTCCATTTTCAGGCCGCTATAATGGAGTCTCCAGAAAATCGCCCCAAACTCTCGCGGTGGTGGCAAAACGAAGACTGGCTCGCGGTCATTGTCGGCGGGCTGCTGATCGCAATCGTGCTCGCCGGCTGGCGACCGGCGTTGCCGGTGTTCAGTTGGATGACTTCCCCGCATCTGGCGAAAGAAATCCACGCGGTGCAGTCGCGGGGCAGTGAACTGGAGAAATTGCAGCAGGACGCGATAAGCCAGGGAGAAGCCGGGCTGGCTGCCGCGCTCGTTGCTTTTAAAGGTGCGTTAAGTGGCGCCGAAGCCGCAACCGTGCGCGCCGCGGTCAAACAAGTGGAAACCGCAGCGGCGAAGTTGAAATCCCCGGATGCCGGCAAGGCGGCTCTCAAATTCATCGCCCCGCTTCAGAGCAAGCGCACCGGCGCCATCGACGCGGTGTTCAGCGCCAAGAATTTGCAGCGCGCAGTGGTGCTGGGTGTCATTTATCTTTTGATCGCCGTTGCAGGGGTGTGGTTGCTTGGCGGACGGGCGCTGGGATTCGTGGCGGGTTTCCCCATCGTGTTCGGACTCGCCTGGTGTGCGCAGTTGGTGGCGGGCAACGCGCGAGTCAATGACTTCGGCCTGGAGTACGTCATCTTCGCGCTGGGACTCGGCCTCCTGATCAATCACACCCTCCGTCTGCCCGACTGGCTGCGACAGGCCGTGCGAACCGAATTCTACATCAAGAGCGGCCTGGTCATTCTAGGCGCGGGAATTCTCTTTCAGGAAATCATGCAGGCCGGGCTGCTCGGCCTCGCGCAATCCGTTCTGGTGGTGACGGTGGTCTGGTATTTCTGCTTCTGGTTCGCCCGCCGGCTGCGAGTGGATGACGAATTTGCCGTGATGCTCTCGACGGCGGTCTCCATTTGCGGTGTGTCGGCGGCCATCGCGGCGTGCGGCGCGATTCAAGGCGATCGCAAGAAACTTTCCTACGTGACCTCGCTGGTGCTGATCGTCGCGGTGCCGATGATGATCTTCATGCCCTGGATTGTGAAGTATTGCGCCATTCCCGAGATCGTGGCCGGTGCCTGGATGGGCGGCACGCTGGACACCAGTGGCTCGGTGGTCGCAGCGGGCGCATTGATCAGCGAGCCGGCCATGAAGACTGGCGTGATCGTGAAGTTCTCGCAAAACGTGCTGCTCGGCGTGGCGGCGTTTGGGCTGTCCATCTGGTGGACGATGCGCCAGCGCGCGGCGGGCGGCCAGCGACCCAGCGTGCGGTTGATCTGGGAACGGTTTCCCAAATTCGTCTTGGGATTCATCATTGCCTCTCTTGTGTTTTCGTTCGCACTCGACCCGGGTGTGGTGAAGGAAACCAAGAGCCTGCTGACCGGGCTGCGGAATTTTTGGTTCGCGCTGGCCTTCGTCTCGATCGGATTGGAAACTAAGGTCACCGATCTGGTGAGCTTGGAAGGCGGCCGGCCTGCATTCGCGTTCATCGGCGCGCAGGCGTTCAACATCGTGTGGACGCTGATTCTGGCGTGGCTTCTGTTTGGGGGCGTGTTATTCGCCATCCCCAACATCAAGTAAGCGTCCTCCGCTTCTGCACCTCCGCAAGATAGGACCGTTACTTGGCTGCGACTGCGTCGACCGAGGGAATGAAGTCTCCGAGCGCCCAAAGGATGCCGTTGAGCAATAGCCGTCGAAAGTCCGGATTGGCGAAGTCCTCTGGACTGCCAAGCGAAGTGTAGAACACGCGCCGGTTCTCGCGGGTGTTGATCCACGCAACCGGTTCGACTTCTGATTTACCATCCTCCGTCCGCCCGCTGAGCAACGGAGTTACACTGTCCGCCGGGTTGCGGCTGCGGTACAGCGATGCCTTCGAGCGGAATTCTGGCTGCACATTATTCAGAATGGAATTGGCCGCCGCCGCAACGATCTGTTGCACGATCGTCTCCGAGCCGCCGCCATAATGATTTTGGTAGTTCACACCAAGGATTTCGATGTCGAAGCGCCGATACGTGCGGTCGTCGGAGATTTTCTCGTCCTTGGGATCAAAAGCATGACTGGCTGTGCGAACTCCCGCGATCGGCTTGCCGGCGGCAATGTGGGCGCGGATGGCGTCCATCATTGGCTTGGACGTCGCGCGACGACGGGTGCTGATCACCAGCAGGTCGGCGCTTGGAATCACTTCCCAATTTTTGAAGTCATAATCGTCCGTCTTCTGAGACGCGGTGACGAAGCTGATTTCGTAACCCCGCCACGCCAACTCGCGCCGCGCGAACTCCGGCAGCGTTTCCCAAGTGCGGTATTCGTTCTCTCCAATGATGAAGGCGATGCGTTTCTTCACGTCGCCCTTGAAACGGAACGGTTCTCCGCCAAGGAAGTCGGCGCTCGTGATACTCGGACACCAGAACTTCTCGATGTGCTCGACCACCAGTTCGGTGCCGCGGAAATGGGAAACCCAAGGGCGCGAACGATGATTGTACATCGCATCGGTCAGATCGCGCATGAGCAAAACGTTCTGGCCCTGTCCGACCATCTGCCGGATGGAGAACGGCCGGCCCAGCACGCACATGTTCACATGCACGCCCATCACGATGACGTTCGTGATGCCGCGCTCGCGCATGAGGTAGAACGCTTCAGCGGAATCCGTAATGGCGTCGCCGTCCACGATTTCAATGACCGGATGCTGGCGTGACCACGCGCGCTGCGGCTTGCATTCGGGGCAGCCGTCGCAACCCTGGTCCGAATCATCAATCGGGAGCGGGGCCTCCTTCTCGCCATTGAGCGCGCACCAGTTTTTCAGCGGAATCTTGGTTTCCACCTTGGGCGCGGACTGCGCGAGTTTCCGGCCCGGATGATCCTCGTAGAACTTCAAGGTGTCGCTCGGACAATGGATGATGAAAACACCCTTCGCCCGCGCGGCATTTACGACTTCATTCAAGCGCGGGGCCATTTCACCCACGCGCTCGGTGGCATCGGGACACCAGTGTTTATCCCACATGTCGCAAATGACGATGGCGGTGCGGCGGGCATTCCACTGGGTCGTCTGCTCCACGACTTGCCACTCGTTGGTGTCACCGGCGGTCGGAACACGATTGCGAGTATGGAGGGTGAGCGGGGCGGCGTTGGCCGAGACAGCGAGAAGGCCGAACAGCAACACGGAAAAGACCGGATGGCGGCGTTGGGGTTGCATGGCAGAACTATTGTCGAAGAAGCGGAGTTTCCGCAATGCCCGAAAGCAGGCAAACGCTAAGGCAACAGCAGTCGGGCGCGATAGAAGGCGTTTCCTGTTTTCGTCGCCGCGGCATCGTGGAAGAGCCAGGGACTGTCCGTGGGCGTCACGGTCTCAAGCACATCCCACGTCAGAAGATTGGTGGATTTTTCAATCGAATATTGCTGACCGGCTTGGCCCAACAGCCAGAATTCAAAACCGCCGTTGTCGAGTTGAAGTGTGCCGCCCAGCTGCGGGAGCAGCACCATCGTCAACAGGGCCACGGCGCTGGTCCGCGTCACGCAGGCGTTCGTTATGACCACTTGATAGCTACCCGCATCATTCGTCAGCACGGGAGACAGGAGCAATGTGGTCTGGGTCGCACCAGCGATGGGCGCGCCTGCGCGCAGCCATTGATAGGCGAGCGGTGGAGTGCCTGAGGCCGTCACACTGAAGCTTACTGTGCCGCCCGCCACGACGGTCTGACTTTGCGGCGGTCCAGTGATGGTCAGGTCTGACACGCCATTGCTCGCGCCGGGCGTGGCGCAGGTGAACGTGTTCACAACGCTGGCCCCGTCCGGCCAGCGGCCTTCGGAACCGCCCGCAGCTTGTAAACCGAAAACAACCGTATCAATGGCAGCCAGGTTGGTGCTGTAAAGCCGCAGCGATTCGGCATCCGCATCGAGCTTAAAATTGGTGTGGTCGCGACCGAGCGAAGTTTCTCCGTCCGCGTTCAGGACCGCAAAACCACGCGGCCCGATGAAACTCAACGGCGGGAGGGTGAACTGCGTTCGGCCATTGATGCTCAAGTCATCCGTCACGAACAAGCCGCCCAGTTCCACCGGTTGCGTTCCCGGATTGAACAACTCGAAGAATTCCTCCTGCCCCAGCAGCGGACTTGCGAACCATTCGTTGAAGCGCAACGCCGCCGCGCTGCCAAGCGTGGCGGGCGGCGTATTGGATTGCGCTGGCGTGGGCGAGGCCAGCAACCGCCATTGACCGGCCACGCGCCCGATGCTCAGGTCGGGCGCTTGCAGGCCAAACTCCACCACGTCCACAATTTGACCTTGTGGGTTGAACAGATACACCGCATCGCCACCGCCAGTGAGAGCGCGGCCGGTGTGAAGTTCTGGTCCGAGATTCGTCGAGGCGGGATGATCATTGCTGAACCAAATCAAAAAATGGCCGAAACCGAGGATGGCGGCACCGGACGGAAAAGCCCAGGCGTCGTTGGCGTCCATCGACACACCGAGACGGAAGCCTGCAAGAGTGAATGAACCGGGATTGGGATTGAAGAGTTCAATCCAGTCCGCCGTGTGTCCGGTGAGGTTGGTCAGGATGGTGCGATTGAGCGCGAGCACTTCATTGAGGAGTGGTCCGGTGTACGCACTCACGTAATTGCTCGCGCCGGGACTGGGCGTCAGCGTGAAGCTAGTGATCGTGCTGCCGCCGTCGGGCAACCGGCCTTGCGAGGCGTTTTCAACCTGCGCACCAAAACTCACACGGTCGCGTTCCACGGAAGTCGCATCGTAAAGGACCAGCGAGCCGCCTGCGGCGGGCAGCGTGATGTCGAGATGATCCACCCCCGGCTGTTCGTCGGCGAAAAGTTGGGTGTGATCGTGGGCGCCGAGAAACGATAGCGCCCGGATCTGGTGAACCTTGTTGCCGGACGTCAGCCCGATGCCCCGTAGTGACACCGGGAGTGGCGCGGCATTGAACAATTCCACCCAATCCGAACCGCCCGGCGGCGCGTTGGCGAGCCATTCATTGAGGAACAGGTTGGTGGTTGCAGTCGTTGGTGTAGCGAAATTCGGCGCCGCTGGGGTTGGCGTGGTAAGCGTCCATTCGCCACCAAGGCGGCCCACGCTCAAGTCGGTAAGCTGCCGGCCAAACGTAACCGCATCCACCCGTGAGGTCACAGAGTTGAACAGCGTGATCGTCTCGCCGTCCCGGTCCAGCGGGAAGCCGCTGTGCAAACCAGGCAGTGCCGTGTTCGTGTCGCACCACACCACGAGGAAACCGCCTTCGTCAATCGCTGCGCCGGCAGGAAAAACGAACTTCCGCGCGTTGCCGTCGTCGCTGAGACTCCACCCCGCGAGGCTTACCGGTGACGTCGAGGCGTTGAACAACTCGATCCAGTCGGGAAAGGTGACGGCGTTGGACACCGCGCTTGTGTTCGCCGCCATGACTTCATTCAACTGCGCTGCGCCGGGCGGCGGATTCGTCGAGAGCACTCCCGGCGTGCCGAGATGCGATGTGGCCCGCCAGTTCGCCGGCGCGTCCGGATCGCCCAACGTGTCGAGCACTTCGAGTGACGGACCGCCGCCGTCGGCTTCCTTGTCCCAGCCCAGGTCGTCATCATAATCAAGGGAAAACAGAATCTCGCCAGTGGGGCGCTGGAGGGTGATGCGTTCGCCGCCGTTATCGAGCCGCCCGCCGAACCAGCCGAACACACTGACGCCGGGATAACGGTTGGCGAAGGCGGCGGGATCGCTGTTGTTAGCCAGCACAATGAGTTGCCCCGCCACCAGCATTGAGTTGGGCGGGAAATGGTAAGTGATGCCGTCGAAGGTGCAGCTACTCGCGTCGAAGGTCGTCGCACCGAGATAGCGCAATTCGATGAACTCGAAAGCGTCGCCGCTTGGTGGATTGTACATCAATTCGGTCACCGCCAGCGCGGGCCCAATCGGTGACAGGTCGAATGTGGCTTCGTTGAGTGCGCTCCAGTTTGTCCCGACGAGACAGCGCGACCTGACCGTCGTGGTCTGGCCGAGGAGCAGCGGCGCTCCGGTCCACGCAGTTGCCGCGCCGGAAACCGCACCGGAAACCGGGATGCGCGGGTCGGTGCCATTCGTGGTGAAATAAACCGTGCCCGCGCCGTGAAGATTGGTGAGGAACAGCGTGTAGCCCGGAGCAACCCGACCACCGTGCTGGCTGAACTTGGGGGCTGCGATCAATGGATAAAGTCCCGCCGTGCGGAACTGATTCAGCACGGTCGTGGTGCGTTGGGGAAAATAGTTCACCGTGTTTCCCGGCGAGTTGGTCAGCCCAAGCAGTGAGTTGACTTCGGCGATCCATTCTTTGTCGCGGGTGTAAGGCTGGTTGGTGCGAGCAGTGGGCGCGTCGCCCCAGCGCGCGGATTCGGCGATGATCGGGAGATCAATCTCCTTGATCCGCTGCGCGTAAAGCGTGGCGGGCCGGTTGCGCTCCGGCTGGTTGGGATTCCAGATGGGATTGGCCGGATCGGTGTAGAGCATTCCGCTGTTGAAGCAATGGCGATGCACGCAGTCACCGAACTGCACAATGAACTCAGGATTCGCGCGCAGCAGTTGGAAAAGTTCGGTTGGCGCGTTCGCGTTGTTCAGGTCAACGCGGTTCTCGCCCACGCTCTTGAGAACGTGCTCCGCGTCCCAACTGAGGAAGCGCCATTTTTCATCCGCTAGACGACGGCGGCCCGCGTACCAGTTGTGATGCGCCCAGTCCGTGTTGCCGGCCCAAAGGTTGACCAGCATGTAATCAATGAACCACGGCACATCGAGATGCTGCGCCGCCAGCGTGTCGAAGGTGTTTGGGTTCGCGACGCCGGAGCGCGCCACGGCCATCATCGCGTTCCAGGCGGTGAGGTTGCCGCTCACCAGTCCGCCGGAAGTGGCGGTGTGTTTTAAAACATCGTATTCGTTGCGCTCGCCGCCGAAGTAATCCGCGTTGAAGGAATCGTCCGGCCGCTCGTGCAGGTTGTAGAGGCCCCAATAGAGTCCATTCAGGTAGAGATGAACGTAACGTCCATGCGTCCCGGTTCTGCCGGCTGCGTTCATCAAATCGCTCACATACTGGTCGCGCACATAGTCGGCGCGCAGCCGTTGGTTGGCGTCGGTCATGTGATGCCAGTTCATGTTCAATCCGGCATCGAGGACCAGCGTGTTGAATTCCTCGACTGGCGAGTCCGGATAGAGCGGATAGTTCACCCGCGTGACCGGGCCGAAGTCGCCGCGGAAGATCAGCCGGAGAGAGAGGGCCTTGGATTTCCAATTGCCGCCCGAATCCGTCGGGCTGGTGCCGCCCTGAATTTCCAATCCGCAATCCGCCTGGAATCCGCCGCCGCCATCGGGTTCGAGGAACTCCACGTTGATCGGCTGCTGATTGAAATCCTCGCGCCGCACATAAACACCCTGCGCCGGACCGAACAACAAGTCCGTGCGCGTAACGATGGAAACCGTGGGGATCGCGGTCAGCCCCTGGCGGAGGCGCGCGGCGTAGGTGCCAGTGTCGACGACTTGCGGATCCATTTCGTAATCGCCAGCAGTGTCGGCGCAATTGCCGCCCACCGAGCACGGCGAATCCCAAATCGCAGGGAAGCCCGCCGGCAACGCGGGTTGCGTGGCGACGTGATTGGGGAAGATGAACGTCCGCGTGAGAACCGGTGACGAAAGCCAGCCGGCTTTCACGGCCATCGCCCGCAACATCACCACGGCCTTCGTCGGTGTACCGGCCACGGGAATCGATCCGGTGTAAGGTGTCGAGCCAATGGTCGGCGGGCGCCCATCAAGCGTGTAGTAAATGCTCGCCCCCGCTGTGCGCGACGAAAGCGCGACGCTGAACGGCAGATCGAAGAAGCCGCTACAGGACGAGGCGGCCGGCGTTTCCGTCACCCCGCTGTACGTCACCGCGCTGCTGTTGCTCGCGCCGGGCGTGGGCGTGGCGAAGTAGGTGAACACATTGGAAGCGCCGCGGCCCCAGGCGATGTTGCCGCGCTGTTCCGGATACTCCGGTGTGAATTCGCTGACCACGCGGCGTGGCGACTCCGCGTTGAACAGACCGAGATAGCCGCTCGCACCGAGCTTGAAGTTCGTGTGGAGATTCGTGCCGGGCGTGGTGGGCGTGCGGTTCTTGCCGGAAGCGAACACGACAAGAAACTGGCCCGCACCCAGCGTACGCGCGGGAAATACCCATTGGCCCGGCTGGTCAGGATCATCCGTGAACGACCAGCCGGTGAGATTCACCGAGGTTGCGCCGCGATTGTGGATTTCAATCCAGTTCGACGTGTCGCCGTCAGCGTCCGCCAAACCGGTGAGATTCTCGGCGAGGATTTCATTCAACACCACGTCAGGCGCGAGCGCGGAGGATGCCAGCGTGTAACTCCAAATCGAACCGCCAAAGTTGTTTGGCGGTGAAGCGAGGTCCTGGATGCCGTGTCCGCCGGTCCAGGTGAGGTTCACCGTGCCGTTCGCGGGCTGCGGGAACGTAAACAAGTAAGGCCCGGCACCGCTGCCCGAAACGCTTTGTGCTGGCACGTTGTTGATCCGGAAGTCCGCCGCATCCAATCCGGCGACTGGTTCACTGAAGGTGATCTGGATGTTTGTCAACACGCCCACGGTGGCCGCCGGCAAGGGGAATGTGGTTAGCACCGTCGGCGCGACCTGATCGAGCAAGTTGTAGCTCCAGATGGCGGTGGGCAACGTCTCGTCGAAGCGATTCCCCAAGGCGTCGCTGATGGCATGGCTGCCGTCCCAGCCGAATTGCACCACGCCAGGACCGGGTGGACTGAACGTGAACGTCCGCACGTTGCCGCTGCCGCTCAGACCCGTCGCCGGCAGGCCGTTGACGAGCAGGTCCGACGCTTCGATCACGGTGACCGGCTCGGTGAAAGTGATCGTGACGCTAGTGAGATTGCCGACCGTGCTGCCAGCGGATGGCATAAGACTGCTGATGGCTGGCGGCGTCACATCGGAAGCTTCCAATGTATAGTTCCAGGTCGAGCCGGTGGCGTTGAATTTATTCGAGGCCAGATCGCTGATCGTTTGATTCGTGGCCCAAGCGACGTTGACTGCACCAAATGCCGGCGGTGGGAAGCGCCACGTCCAGGACGCACCCGCGCCGGAAACATTTGTCGCCGGCAAACCGTTCACCAGCAGGTGCGCGGCGGCGACATTGCCCACGGCTTCGTTGAACGCGACTGTGATTTTCGGCAGCGTCGTGACGGCGGCGCCGGGCGGTGGTTCGATGCTGCTGACCACCGGCGGATTCGTATCCACCACCGGCACCAGCGGGCTGGCCAGATTCGTCGCGGTTGGATCAATGTAGATGTCGTCCACGAGGAACTGGCCCAGGTGGCTGCTGGTAGTCTTGAGATTGAAGCAAATCAGCGCATTGGCCACCGAAGAAGTGTTGGTGTTGAATCCGTCGCCGGAAGTGTTGCGGAAACTGAACCAACGTTCGCCGTCCGCGACGTTCGTGAGTTGGATCTGGCTGCTGAACGCACCGCCTTGCAGATAAACGCTGAACAGATCGCGCGAATTGTTCACCACCATCCAGACTTGATACCAGACATTGCTTTGGAGCGTTGCGAGTGTGTCGTAGGCGCCGGCGTCCCGCGCCTTGAGCAGTTGTGACGAGCCCGGTTCACAACGGATGTGCGGCTCGTAATCCGCCGCCGCGCTCGGGGTCGGCGCGGCGACGTCGGTCAAACCGGAATAGATGCTCCAGGTCGCCCCCGGCCAGCGCATCCGGAAATGAACCGTGCCGGTGAAGTTGTTGGAGATCGTGAGATTGCCGAGCGTGCGATAAATGTTCGCGCCGCTGTTAGTGAGGACCACGATCTGGTTCGCGGGATCGGCAGGATCGGCCACTACCCGGCCGTTGGCGGCGCTGTCCACCCAGCCGTTCTGGCCGCCGATGGGGCCGGGGCTGAGAGCGTTGAAGTCTTCCAGCAACACAAACGCTGCCGGGCTGGAAATGGTTGCCAACCCGAACGGTGCCAGCAGAAAGAGCCTTCTGAAAAATCGCACGTGCTTTGCCGGACGTTACCCAATCCCTACGTCGGAGGCAAACACCTTGGCAGCACTGTTTCCCGCCTTGTTAACTTGGTAATGACTCATTCCTCCGTGTCGGGCCGGACCTGTTGCGAGGTCTTGTCGGGTTCGAGTCGCAACGCATCGTTCTCACGAACAACGCCGAGGCGACGGTCAATGGCCACGCCCACCGGATCGGGACCGGTCTGGCCGAGGTGCTTGCGAATCTCCTTTCGCAACCACCAAAACCCGGAGTTCCACGAGTAAAGAATGTGGCCGTGCGGCTGGCCGTTTACCGTGCTGATGGATTCATTGAATGCCGGCACATGGGCGATCTCGCGTGCGATTCGCTCAACGAGCAACGCATCCACTTCGGCAGCGGGCAGACCGTGGACACCCGCGAGCAGGTAGTTCGCGGCATCATTCAAGAACCACGACCCACCGTAGCAATACACGCCGCTGTGCCCCGGCAGCAGCGAGCCATTCGCTTGCGAGATCACTCGCAGGCCGTAGGGCGTCTTCACCTTCTCGGACGTGCGATGATGAGTCAGCACCAGTTCGTCCGTGAGCAGCTTTCGCCCGAACACGGCGTAGGTGAGCGTGGCCCCGTAGAGCGTGTCCTGGCCGAGCGTGTCGCGTTGCTTCTGGCTGGTGGGCATGAAACCCCGTTCGCGGTTGAACAGCGAGCGGTAGGCCGTGATCGCACGCTCGATGTCCGCATCGGTGACGCTCAAGCCAAGCTCCTTTGCCGCGAGCAAGGCGCCACAGTGAAAACCCTGGTTGCTGGCGGGGCAGTCGTCCTCGTCATACTGCAAAACGTCGTGATACGTTTTCCAGCCTTTGGGATTGGGCGCACCCGGCAACGGTGGCGGGATGAACAGCCCGTCCTTTTCATTGTGGCGAAGAAAGTCGTAGGCCTTGCGCACGAGGGCGTCGTTTACCGCGCCGCCAGCGCGTTTCATCAGCACGGCCCAGATCAGGTAGTATTGCGCGTTGTCCTCGTAATCCATCCGCGTCCAGAACACCGCGCGATTGGACTCGATGGTTTTCTCCGGATCATCAAGCCCCATCGCCGTGTAGAAGCCGTCCGTGACCCATTGCTTCCAACCGTAGCCCGGGCCGGAGATGAATATGTAGCGACCATCGCGCGGTTGGTTGTTGGCGTCCAGCGCGAGATTCCTGCGCAGCAGATAGAGCGACGTGTTGCGCAGGATCGCCTCAAGCGTGGAGGAGTTCCAGCCCTTGCCATTGGCGACCGTGAGATGCGCGGCCACCTGCGCATCGTAATGATTGCGCGCCGCGCTGGCGAACACCCAGGTCGTGAAGCGGCGGGTTTCGCCCGCCTGCAAAGTCTGCCAGCCGTCCATCTGGTATTGATAAGTGTCGCGCGCATCTTCCGGCGGTTTGAGGATGAGCGGATACGGCTCGCGACCATCGCCGGTCAACACCGCTAGCCGGCGGGCTGGAGGATCAAGCAGCACCTGACAACGATTCTCCCACAGACCTGGCGAGTCAGCGACCAGACCGAAAACCCGATCCGAGGTGCGCAGCATCACCACGGGGAACGTTTCGGTTTTCGGCGTACCCCGCACCGTGTCATAGAGCGTGCGGGCTTTTTCCGGACCGGTGAAGGAAGCGAATTCGCCGTCCACCGCCGCGTCCAGCGGGAAGGTCAAGGCAAGCTGTTGTGGCTTCAACGCGGTCACTACAAGTGTGCGTTGCACCAAAGAAGGCGTTCTTTGTTCGAGCACGAATTGGAGTGTCAACGAGCCGATTCTGATCGGCCCGAGCGAAGTGGTTGAGCCGCGTTCAGTCCCCCGCAGGTCGCGCATGCGGAAGAGCACCGGCACAACTGCGTCCCCGGGCACGCGCAATTCCACGCCGGCGGGTGCGGAGGTGGACGCTTGCCAGACTCGCGTGTTGCCCGAATGATATTCCACGGCCAGGAATCCACTCGTTTCGCGCACTGCGGGGCGCAGTTCAACCTCGGCCGCCCGCGCGCCGGGGGACATCAACAGGAAACCCACACACGATGCTGCAAGACTGCCCAACCATTTTGTGTGACGCGTTTGCAATTCCATATCCATCGGTTGATTCGCGGCCATCAATGACACTCGCCCGATCCCCGTAGCAAGAACTTTGTTGCGCCCTTGGAAGTCTTTCCGTCATTCGTCGGCAGATACGCTTTCTTGGTCAATCCGGACAACGGCTCATGTCTCGATCAACGACCGCGTCGGGTTTCAGGTGATGCCTCAAGAACCTTCGGGCAACTCCGCGCCTCACGGCCAGCGCAGGCGATAGAAACGGCTGGGATAATTTGTCCACTCGGGATCACTAAAATAGGATAGGTCTGCGGTTAGGGTGTTGGTTTGCAGTGGCAGCCAAGTGGGCCCGGCCAGATTCGTGGAGGCTTCGACCACAACTGCCATTCCTTCGGCCCAAGCGATGTTGAAGCCAAATTGATTCGTCCGCACGCCAAAGCTGGCATCGCTAATCTGAATTTGTGGTCGCCAGAGCGCGGTCGGACCGTCGCCAAATGTTGGCCCCCAGCCTGTGGTTCCGGGAAGGCGATAAACTGTGACCTTGTTGTTACCATAAAACACCGTTCCGTCTGCGCTCGGAGCGTTGCCGCGGAAATAAACACTCGTCAGGTTCCAGCATTGGCCGAATGCCCAGCCTCCAATGTTAGTAACACCATTGCCGATTATGACGTTGGTCAGGCCAAAGCAGAACTGAAACGGTCCGACCCCGATGCCAGTGACGCTGTCGGGAATTGTGACGCTGGTCAGGCTGGTGCAACTCGCGAACACGGAGTTTTCAATAATGGTGACGCGCTCGGAAATAACGACGTTGGTCAGGCTGCTGCAACCTTGGAAGGCGTTGTTTCCGATACGGGTGACACTGTTCGGGATACTGGCGACTCTGAGACCGGAGCCGGTAAAAGCGAATTGTCCAATGTTGGTGACGCTGCTGGAAATCGTAACGCCTGTCAGGCTGGCGCAAGTCGCGAACGCGTAGTCTCCGATTTGGGCGACGTTGTTTGAAATAGCATAGCTTCCAGATCGGCCACCCGGACAGCGGATAAGTGTTGTTTGGTTCTTGTCGAACAATATGCCGTCCACACTGTGATACGCCGGATTGAGCACGCCTACCGTTATCGCTCTGAGGCTCGTGCAGGCATTGAGCGCGTCGCTTGCGATGTTAGTAACGCTGTCGGGGATCGCAAGGCTGGGCAGGCTGTAGCAAGCGTTGAACGCTGCGCTCCTGATGCTGGCGACGTTCGAACCTATCACGACGTTAGTCAGGTTGTAGCAAGCGTCAAACGTTTGGCTCTCAATGCTCGCGAGGCCGTTCCCGATTGTGGCGTTGCGCAAGCTCGTGCAAAGCCGGAAGGCTGTGTCTCCGATGCTGGTGACGCTATCGGGGATCATGACGCTCGCCAAGCTGCTACAAGAATAGAAAGCCGCGTAACCGATGCTGGTTACGGTGTCAGGTATTGTGATATTCGTCAGGCTTGAGCAGCGGTTGAACGCAAAGCCTCCAATCCTAGAAACGCCGTATGGGATCACTACGCTGGTGAGCCCGAAACACGCCTCGAATGCGCCCTCTCCGATGCTCGCGACGCTGCTGGGAATTGAGAAGTCGGTCAGACTGTAGCAGTCATGAAAGGCATAATCCCCAATGTTGGTAACGCTGTTAGGCAGCTTGGCACTAACCAAACCGGTGCAGAAATAGAAAGTGCGGGGACCGATGCTTGGAACGCCGCCAGGAATCGTAACATTGGTCAAGCTGGAGCAGAAATAGAAGGCGTAGCCGTAAATGGTGGTTACGCTGCTAGGAATCGTGACGCTCGTTAAGCCCCTACGGTTTCCGAATGCATACGATCCAATGATTGTGACGCCCTCGGGAATCGTGACGCTTGTGAGGCTGTAATCGTAATTAGAACTGTAGAACGCCCCGTCTCCGATGGTGGTGACTGGCAGGCCATTAGTCGCGCTGGGAATAGTCACCGCACCGCCGGGACCAGTGTATCCCGTAATCGTGATCGTGCCACCGTTGGTCGTGAAACTGAATTGAGCTCGCGCTGCGGTAGGCAAAGCCAAAAGGAGCAGTACGATTGCACAAGCGGTTCCCAAACGCGGCCAATCAATCCTATAAAAAAAGTGCTCGCATACCGTGTATTGCACACGGCGTGGAGATTTCCCTTGATCCGCCCTCATGCATGGACATTACGCCTGAGCATTTCTTTGGTCAATGGCATGTCCCCGGCAGGAGCGCGGCTTATAATCGAGGTGGGTGAATCGCGGAATCTGCGTGGCCGAGGCAGGTGATCGGGTCTGCTGCGGAATGAATCTTCAGTCTGGATTGCTTCCGATCACGCGAAGGTAAGCACCGTAAAGCGACTCCCGATTCTCCTGGGCAACCCCCGAGTGAATGACCGCCCCGAACCGCAGCTGGAAGCTTTCGCCCCGCTTCACCGTTACCGTGCTCTTGTCGCCATGCTTCATCGCCGCACGCCCAAATGGATTTGCGACGAGCAAACCGTAGTCGCGATTGTGCCACCAGCTCGGGCGGAAGTTCATCGGGTCGGTCATCAGCATGATACCAAACTGCTGACCCGCCATGGTCCCGGAGTAGTCGCACCATTCAGCCGGCTGTCCCCAGGTGTTCTTCGCAGACTTCAACCCCGAACTGCTGGTGATGATGCCGCCGTTCTTCTCCGTAATGGTGGTGGCGACGCGCGCGCCAAAGCCCATCTCCTCCTGATCACCGAATGTGAAGTCGCCCTGCTCCGAGCGGAAAGTCGCATCCCAAACCAGCAGCCAAGCATTGGTAAGTTGCGTGAGCGCGAAGCGA
>Ga0315910_10000733_pt1 | contig 31549 bp, 29 predicted proteins | sample EdamamesoilMG_FD_204470 | JGI IMG/M metagenome (GOLD analysis project Ga0315910, IMG submission 204470) | Garden soil microbial communities collected in Santa Monica, California, United States - Edamame soil | ecosystem: Environmental > Terrestrial > Soil > Garden | place: USA: California... | reverse complement strand
TGCACCGTGTCCATGCCGATGTCCGAGAGGCAACCGTCCGCGCCGAGCGAGACGGACACCCAACCGTTGGCGCTGCACTCCGTGGAGCGGAAGCATGTCTCGATGACGTCGTCCGCGTGTTCGATGAAGCCGCACGGGAAGTCGTTCACGCCGCGGCAGTCTCCCTCAGGTCGCGCGGAGCACTCGGGAAACTCTCCCAGATCGAGGTCTGGCACCGAAGGCACTTCGTCGGGCTGGGTTGGGGGCGGTGTGACGACGAACTCGGGTTCGTCGTAGATGTCCGCTTGCCTCGAGCAACCGCCTGCCAGTAGCGCGAGGAGCGCCGGGAGCCCAATCAGCCCACAGCCCCGGAGGACCGCGCCGGCGCAGAGTCGCCGTTTCATCGAATCACGTCCTGTTCTTCTTGGGTCAGGCTGCGGACGCCGATGACGACTGCTTCGAGCGACTCGAGCCGGCCGAGTGAGGTGATGCCGAGCGGCGGAGGCGGCCCGCTCGGGCGCGCCTGCGTGGCTTCGCGCGCTGCCTCGAGCGAGTCGACGATGCCATACTGAAGATGGAAGATGGCGAGGTCGTTCGTGACGTCGAGCACCGCCAGCACTCGGATCACGCTGTAAAGCTCGGCGTCGCTGGCGGCGCCGCCCGCCCCCGAGGTGCTCGACGCTTCGCCTGCTTGCCCGGCTGCGCCCGCGGTGCCGGTCGGGAGCGCCGGTTCGAACGGCACGGCGATGAAGGCGCCCGGTGTCGTGAACGTCGGCTCGGGGACCTTCACCGAATCGGCGTAGCAACCGGCTGCGTGCATCCCGGCGACGAGACACAGCGCGGTTCGTACGAGGTGCCAGCGCAGCATCGGCTAAAACCCCTTCTCGACGCCGAGACGAGGGGCGATCACGATTGCGTCGAACGGGAACGCCTTCAGCACGCTGAATTCGGCGCGGGCAGCCCAACCCGAATCGAAAGCCAGCACCGTGCCGCCATTCAGGCCGACGAAGGCATCGCCAGCGCGCTTCCAGAGATCGACGACCTGGTCGAGGTCGTTACCACCTTGTGGATCGGGTTCGGTGACGTCGGCACGAACGTGGGCGCTGGTGCGAATGTCGAACATGCCATAACCGACTCCGACGCCGACGAAGGGCCTCAGGCCTGCCTGGTGAAAGGGATCGTCGCCAAACCAGTGCACGAGTCCCAACTCGGCCGCCACGGGCACGAAGGGCACGCCCCCGGGGGCCGTCGGCCCAGCTCCGAGCACTGCATAACCCAAGCGAGCGCGCACCGACGTATCGTAGCCGAGGAGCCGCTCGAAGCCCAACCAGACGCGGGTATTGCCGAGACCGAATTTTCGCGGCTCGTTGGTGTACACCGACTCCCCGTAGTAGACCGCGCCGTCGAAGCGTCGTTCACACAGGGTGCCCTCGTTTTCTTGTGCGTCGATGCTGCAGGCGCCGGTAGTGTCGATGAACCCGAACTCTTGCGATACGGCGAGGCTCACCCAGTTGTGCTGCCTCGAGTCGGCCGCGCAAAAGCCGTCCCAGCCGCAGGTCGCCTCACCCTCGCAGTCGTCGTCGCTCGCGCACGGCACCTTCTCGACGATTTCGCTGGGACAACCGGGCAGACCGAGCGGGCAATCGGCGGGGTCAGGGCAACTCGGCCGATCGAGGGTGGCCGCGGTGCGCGCGCTGTCGTGCACGATGAGGACACGATAAGGGTCGTGACGCGTGCCGCTGTAAGCGACCACGTTGCCCTCTTGGTCGTGCACCCGCACGTAGTAGGCGACGTCGCCCGTGATCGTGCTCACCTCGAGGCACGGGATCGCGCCTTGCCACTTGCCGCCCGACTGAATCAGCTCGAGTGTCGTCCAGTCGGGTGCTCCGCGGATCTTGTAGTGGGCGAGCACGCGGTGCGCCGGAACATTTTCAGGAATGGCCAGCTGAATCGGAATCGGCGTGAGGATGCCCTGTTCGGCTTCGTGGCGTTCCGGAGGCGGCAGGTGCAAGATGCGAGGACCCTGAGGTTCTTCGGCACTCGCCGCTGGAGCGAAGCCCAACGCGACGCCGGAGAGCACCAAGAAAGCCAGCACGCGGCTTGCTCGGTTCATGGCGACGTCCCCGATTCGGCAGGTGTGGCGCCGCCCGCACGTTCGACGATACGGAACTCGACGCGTCGGTTGCTGCGGCGGCCCTGCTCGGTGGCATTGGTCGCGAGCGGCACGTCCGATCCGTACCCGCGAGCGACGAGCCTGGCTTCCGCGACGCCATGCTGCGAGAGCCAACGGACGACCGCCTCGGCGCGCCCCCTCGACAGCCGCTGGTTGAAGTCACGGGTTCCGACTTCGTCGGTGTGTCCCTGCACTTCGACGCGGGTGATCTCCGGATGTCCGGCGAGGATTTCAGCGACTCGCCCGAGCACCTCGGCGCTCTCGGGCCGAAGCGCGCTGGTGCCCGTCTCGAACTCGACCCGCTGATGGATGACGATGCGCTCGGCGTCGACTTCAGCGAGGGGCTGCGTGGCAGGCTCCTCGGCAGGCGGCGGCTCTGCTGCAATGGCCGCGGGACAGCCGTGGCGGTTCGGGACCGAGCTCGGCAAGCCGGCGTCGCGCGGACACGCATCGAGTTCGCTCGGGATACCGTCGCCGTCCTCGTCCTGAGGCAGATCGGGGCATCCGTTCATCACCGGATCCGTCGACACTGCGCCCGCGAGCTCGCGGCAGGCATCTTGGGCGTCTTCGATCCCGTCGTCATCGGCATCGGGGCGTGGAGGCTCCACCACCGGAGCCCAGGCGACGCGCACGAGGCCGTGCCACGCGGCAGCGCCGGGCCCTTCGCCGAGACCAGGACCGAGCGCAGCGGTGAGCGCGAGCGGCGAGCCCTTCACCCGCCACGAGAGGCTCGCGAGCCACAAGCCGCGCGAGCTCCGAGGGTCGAAAAAGCGAGCCCCGTTCGTCACCGCAGACGCGACCTGCACCTCCGAACCGACCCAGAGCCGAGCGGCGTAGTCGGCCGCTAGCTGCACGGCTGCGCCGAGCACGACCTCCTGCCCCATGCGGTACGGTACGACGCCCTCGAAGGTCTGTTCGCGACGCGACTGTGCCCCGAGCTCGGACGACCAGGCATAGCGAGCCCCGCGCCCGCCGAAGAGCCCGAACAGACCGCCCCGCACCAAACCATCCGACGCGTACGCTGCCTCGGACCCCGTCGGCAACCATACGTCGCCCTGCAGACTCAGGCCGAGGCGGCGCTCGGCTGTACCGCACAAGAACGTGCGCAGCGTCAGGTTCAGGTCTCCGAACGCGGCCCCCGTCGCGACGCGGGGTGCCGTCGAATCCACGGCACGTACCTCACCCTCCTGGGCGAGCACCGCGGGCAAGCTCGCTCCGACGAGCAGACGATGCCACAAGCTGTAGCTCACGCCGAGTCCGAGCTCGGTGCGGCGCGTCACGACGGAGTCAATCTCGAGCGACGGCAACACCATGCGGAAGGGCTCGCTCGAAGTGGCGAGCGTCAGCGCGCTGCGCAACGTGCCGTCGCCAAGCACGTCCGCAGACGGCACGCTGAGTGCGGCGTCGCCCGAAACGCTGGTGCTCGGGCCGATGCTTTGCGCCGCCACGTTGCGCACGGAGCCCGCCGTGGAGACAGCGACTGCCAGCGCCAAGAGCGCTCGCGCGGGGCGGCAGTCAGCGTGCACGACCATGTCGGACGGCGCGAGTCTGGGGGTAGCCCAAGAGGGCTGTCAATGCAGCGATGGGCCAGCGTCCAGCTGAGCTCGCCCTCGCACCAGGCAATTTCCATAAATATTACCAATTGCTAGGACGCTTCGATCAGCTGCGATACCCGTTGGCGACGCAATGCTTCAATTGTATCGTTCGCGCGGTGGACCCCACGCGCAACGACCCCGGCCGCTGGCTGATGCTGATCCATCAGATCCCACCCAAGCCCAACTACCTGAGGGTCAAGGTCGGTCGGCGCCTGGCGCGCGTCGGTGCCGTGGCGCTGAAGAACACCGTCTACGTTCTGCCAAAGAGCGACGAAGCGCAGGAAGACTTCCAGTGGGTGCTCCGCGAAGTGACCGGCGCGGGCGGCGAAGCCACGTTGCTCGATGCGCACCTGGTCGACGGGCTCTCGGACGCCGAAGTCGAAGCCCTCTTTCGCAAGGCGCGGGATGCGGACTACGCGGAGATAGCGGACGAGGCGCGCAGCCTGGAGCACCGGCTCGACACGGACGGCGACCTGCGCCGAGAGCTCGAACCCGAGATCGCACGCCTCGAACGCCGCATCGAAGAGATCGGCGCCATCGACTTCTTCGGCGCCGCGGGCCGCGAACCGGCGCAAGGTCTGGTCGCAGCGCTGCGCTACCGCGTCACGCCGAAGACCTTACCGCCCCCTGCGCCCGGCATGATCGGGCGCGGCGACTTCGAGCATCGGACTTGGGTCACGCGTACCGGTGTCCACATCGACCGCATCGCCAGCGCCTGGCTCATCCGGCGCTTCATCGATCCTGCCCCGACGTTCAAATTCGTACCGGCGAAGGGTTACGTGCCCAGCCCGGGCGAGCTCCGCTTCGACATGTTCGAAGCCGAGTTCTCGCACGAGGGCGATCTGTGCACGTTCGAGGTGCTGTGCGCCCGCTTCGAACTCGCCGAACCCGGCCTGGGCGCCATCGCCGAGCTCATCCACGACATCGACGTGAAGGACGCCAAGTTTGGACGACCCGAAACCCCCGGCCTAAGCGCCCAAGTCTTGGGTCTTTGCCTGCTGCACCGCGACGACGAGCTGCGGCTCGCCCGCGGCGCGGAACTTTTCGACGAGTTGCTCAGCTATTTCGCCCGGAAACGGGATTGAGGGAGCGCGGCCGCCATGGTTGAACGGCGGGCCCTCTACGTCACCGCATTCGTCCGCGCCGTCACGACGAGCCTGGTCGGGGTGCTCCTCGGCGTCTACCTGGCGCGTCTGAACCTCAGCGGCACTGCCTTCGGCAACATCGTCTCGGCGGGGCTCTTCGGGGCGGCGCTCGCCGCCATCGTCGCCACGTTTTTCGGCGACCGCCTCGGGCGGCGCCGCTTTCTGCTGCTGCTCACGCTGCTCTCCGTCGTCGGCACCGTCGCCTTCGCGTTCAGTACATCGAGCCTCGCCCTCGGGCTCGCCGCATTCGTCGGGATGCTGAACGGCATGGGCAAGGACCGAGGCGCGGCGTTGATCCTGGAGCAGGCCGCGCTGCCCAGCACGACGACCGCGGAGCAGCGTACGCAAGTCATCGCTTGGTACACCATGCTCCAAGACCTCGGGCACGCCCTGGGCGCTGCGCTCGCCGGCTTGCCTACGCTGCTGTTGGCGACCACCTCGCTGACAGGAGCCGAGCCCCACCGCGCCGTGCTGATCGGCTGCGCGAGCCTTGGACTGGTATCCCTAGTACTCTACGCTCGACTGGGTAGCGCCGTTGACTCCGGGGCGGGCCCCGGGCGGGTGCTGGTCACCGCAAAGAGTCGGGCCATTCTCACGAAGATCTCGGCGCTGTTCGCGATCGATAGCCTGGCCGGCGGCTTTCTCACCACCGCCATGCTCGCGTACTTCTTCTTCGAGCGGTTCGGGGTCGCCGAAGGCACCATCGGAGCGTTGTTCTTCGGCGCGCGCCTGATGAATGCCGTCTCGCATCTGGGCGCGGCATGGCTGGCCAAGCGCATCGGCCTCGTGAATACGATGGTGTTCACGCACATCCCGTCGAGCGTGCTGCTCGTCACCGTCGCCTTCGCGCCGAACTTCGTGGTCGCCGCCCTACTGTTCTTGCTCCGCGAAGGGCTCGTCGAGATGGATGTGCCGACGCGCCAATCGTACGTGCTCAGCGTCGTACGCCCGGAGGAACGAACCTTCGCCTCGGGGATCACCAACCTGGTGCGGATCGCCGCGTGGGCGGTCGCACCGTTGTTCGCGGGGCTGCTGATGAACGACGACTCGATGGTGCTGCCGCTCGTGGTCGGCGCCAGCATGAAGATCGCCTACGATCTGCTGCTGTGGCGAGCGTTTCGTGCGGTCCGGCCCCCCGAAGAAGCAACCGGCTAAGCCATGCTGCCCCAGTTGGCGTTGCGGGGAGCGGTGCTAGGTTATCGGGGCGGTGGCAGAGGCGGACACATGAAGACGACGACGCACAAGCTTGGTTCGCTGTTGCTGCTGGGCGCTTGCGTCGCGAGCGGATGTACCCCGCAATCGTCAGCAGAAACGGCCGCGTCGACCGAGATCGAGGCAGCGAAAGCCCCCGCCACCAGCGCCCCGGGGGTGGCCAGCGCGGCTCCCGCCCCGACCAAACCTGCCCCCGCGGCCAGCGCTGCCCCCAAGACTAGCGCTGCCACCGAGACCAGCGCTGCCCCCAAGACCAGCGCAGGGCCGGCGTCTCCGGCGCTGGCGAGCATCGCCACGCGGCCGCCGGACGCCTTTTACGATCCACCCTCGAAGTTACCCCCGAAGCCGGGCGCGCTCGTGCGCAGCGAGCCTCTGAAGAATGTCGCGCTCCCGGAAGGGATGCGGGGCTGGCGCTTGCTGTACACGACGAGCGTCGATGACAAGACCCCGGCCACCGCAGTGGCGACGGTGTTTGCATCGAGTGAGCTACCGCCCGGACCGCGCCCCGTGATCACATGGGCCCACGGCACGACCGGCCTCATGCAGGAGTGCATGCCGTCACTCGTCTCGGTGCCGAGCGAGGGCATCCCGGCGCGCGACCGGATCGTGAAGCAGGGCTGGGTCGTTGTGGCGACCGACTACGCCTTCGTCGAAAAGGGCGGTCCGCACCCCTACATGATAGGCGTTGGCGAGGCGCGTTCCGCGCTGGACGCCGTGCGGGCCGCGCGCGGCATGCCCGAGCTGGCTCTCGACGATCGCACGGTGGTGTGGGGGCACTCGCAGGGCGGCCATGCTGCGCTGTGGATCGGCAGCGCAGGACCCCGCTACGCGCCCGAACTCAAAATCATGGGGGTCGCTGCAATTGCGCCCGCCGCAGATCTCAAGAGCATCCTCGCCTCGAATGTCGGCGTGGACAAGTGGCTCGGACCCTACGTGGCGCGGGCTTACAGCCGGTTTTACCCGGACATCACGTTCGAGCAAGCACTACGCCCGCAAGCGCTGGCGGCCGCGCGCGAGATGCAGAGCCTCTGCTTCTTCTTGCCGCCGGAGCACACACTGCGACTCCACGCGCTCGCCAATTCGTTCGAGGGGCCGGCCCTGGCGACCAGCACGAACCCTGCGCTCGCCGCTCGCATGACCCAGAACGCCGCGGCAGCTCCGATCGCGGCGCCCGTCGTGATCGCCCAGGGTCTCGCGGACATCGTCGTGCCCTCCGCGACCACCGATGCCTACGTCAAGGGGCGCTGCGCCGCTGGTCAACGGCTCGAGTACTGGACCTTCAAGGATCGGGACCACATCTCCATCGTGACCACCGGCACACCGCTCGATGAGCCGCTCGCCAGTTGGACCGCTGCACGCTTCGCCGCCAAACCACCGGCCGCCGGCTGTACGCGTCAAGCGCTCTGAGCGCTTGCTAGTTGGGCCGTGCTGACGCTTCCGCCGCGCGGCGTGCGGGCGGCTTTTCGACGTGCTTTCTGCTCGTACATCATCTGGTCGGCGCGCTTCAGGATGTCGTCGACGCTCTCGGGGTGAGCGGGATCGTAGGTCGTCCACCCGATGAGCCCCGTCAATTCGTCGATGACCGCCATGATGCGCAGCTCTTCGTTCAGCGCCGCCAGGCGCGCTGCCGCCACCTTCTTCTCCGACACATCGCGACCCAGGGCATAGATGGCGCCGTTGGGTTCGTGGGTCGCGTGCCACGAGAGCCAGCGGTACTCGCCGTTCTTGCAGCGGTAGCGGTTCTCGAAATCCATCGCCGCCTCGCCCTGCATGAGTCGGGAAACCAGCTGGACCGTCTTGTCGCGGTCATCGGGGTGCACGAAGTCGAGGAACGGCTTGCCCAAGAGCTCCTCGCGGGTGAACCCGAGCAGGCTCTCGAAGGCCGGGTTCAGCTGTTTGAAGTAGCCATCGACCCCGGCATCGTTGCAACGACTACGGCTCCGATCGCCACGCAGGCGGCGAGGAACAGGGCGATAGGCGTGCGGATCCAAACGCGGGATGTCATCGGTGCTCGAAGGAGGCAAGAACCATCTCGCACCCTCTCACGTCCCATCGTGGTGTGTGCCTAAGGTGACAGGCACGACAAGGGCCTGAGCAGGCGCACAGGTAGGCTTCGAACACATCGGTTCAAGGGCGAGCAAACAACCGAAAAAACTGCCGGCCCAAGCGCACGTCCCCGCGGACTTCCACCGGCGCATCCGCGAGCTTCCGATCGCCGAACACCACGGAGCGCAGGGTCTCGGAATCGGTCTCGATGATGGCGACGGCACGCTGCTCGTGCCCGCGCGCGACGGCGATGCTGCCGCGATCGATGTCGACCGAGTATTGCTCTTCACCCAGTCGGAGCTCGTAGCTCGCGCTGAGCTCCCGCGCGCTGTCGGGAACGAAGCTGGCTTCGAGCGCGAGCATGAGTGAATCGACGCTGAGTTCACCGCGGGGCAAGAGCTGCGAGCGAGCGCCCCAACGCCCCAGCAGGACCAGCAGGGGACGCAGCTCGCGCCCCCAATCGGTCAGCTCGTAGAGCGCCGCCCCCACGCTGCGCCGCTGCAGCACCCCGAACTCCTCGAGCTCGCCGAGCCGTTGCGACAAAACGTTGGGGCTCGCTCCGAGCGCGCCCCGCAGATCAGTGAAGCGCTTCGGGCCCAGCATGAGCTCGCGTACGATGAGCAGCGCCCAGCGTTCGCCCACCACATCGAGCGCCCGCGCGATGCCACAAGGATCTCCGTAACTCCGCACACCTGGCATGCCGCTGACTTTAGCACTTGCAATCCGAAATCAGATAGTCCTATTCTAGGACTATCTGTTACAGGAGAAGTACCCATGAAGCAATTCCTAGCGATTTATGTCGGGACCCCAACCGCCTTCGAGAAATGGAAGCAACTGAACGAAGACGTGCGCAAAGCCCGGGAGGCCGCCGGCATCGATGCCTGGATGAGCTGGGGCGCCAAACACGCGGGGATCATCGTCGATCAGGGTGGCCCGCTCGGAAAGACCAAGCGAGTTTCTCCTGAGGGCGTCTCCGACATCAAGAACGTCATGACCGGCTACGTGGTCGTGAACGCCGAGTCGCACGAGGCCGCGGCGAAGCTGTTCGAGAACCACGCGCACTTCACGCATTTCCCCGGCGACTCGGTGGAGATCATGGAAGTGCTGCCCATGCCCAACGCCCGCTGAGGGGCTTAGGCTCCCCAGGAAGAGCCGATCGCGTGGCGGCACAGCTTTAGTTGCGTCAACAACTATATGGTTGTGAAAGCAACCATATCCTGCTAGCAGTATCGGCATGCGACGGCACGACGGCGCGGCAGGCGCCGAGGCGGAAGAACTCCGCCGTGTGATGCAGCAGTTCTTTCGCCGTTTCGGCGCACTCGCGAGCGACGCGACCCCCTGTGGCAAGCCGCTTCCCATGGCCCACGCGCATGCGCTGATGGTGCTGCTCGCGAAGGGTGAGCTCACGCAACGAGCGTTGGGGGCCGAGCTTTGCATCGACAAGAGCAACGTCGCGCGCCTGTGCGTCAAAATGGCGGACGCTGATCACGTTCAGCAGCGTCCGAACGCCGCCGACGCTCGCAGCCGCTTGGTGTCGCTCACGCCGCGCGGCGCCAGACTCGCCGCAGAGGTCGACGTCGCCAGCCGAGCCAAGTTCAGCGCGCTTCTCCATGGATTACCCAAGGCGCGGCGCGTCGAAGTCATCCGCGCACTTCAGCACCTGGTCGACGCGCTCGAACCCAAGGACCCAGCATGAACCACTCGTTCCCCGCCCTAGCCGTCAGCCTCGCGGTGCTCAGCGCGTGTGCTCGCGAACCGTCGTCTGCGCCGCGGCCAACGCCGAGCGCCACGAGCGCGCTCGGCATGACGCCGGCTGTCGCAGCCCTCGACAGGCTCGACGCGCGCGCGCCGGTACCGCTGTTGCCCACGATGGCCCAGCACCAGAAGCAGAACATGCGCGACCACCTGGTAGCTGTTCAGGAAATTGTCGCAGGCCTCGCCGCCAGCGACTTCGCCGCCGTCGAACGCGCCGCTGGCCGCATCGGTACTTCCGAATCGATGCAACAGATGTGTTCGCACATGGGCGCCGGCGCGCCCGGGTTTACCGACCAGGCGCTCGCGTTCCACCAAACCGCGGACCGGATCGGAGCTGCTGCCCGCGACCAGGCTCACGACCGCGTGCTGAGCGAACTTTCGAGGACGCTTGAGACTTGCACCGCATGTCACGCGCGCTGGAAGCAGAAGGTGGTCGGCGAATTGTGACGCCGCAAAACGCAACCCTGGGGTTGCATTTGTCCGCACGCTGGTTAATATGCAACCTGGAGGTTGCCAATGGCTTCAGTCAGCGATCGCATCGAAAAACAGGTCCTTTTGCGGGCTCCGCTCGAACGTGTCTGGCGCGCCGTCAGCCGCTCGAGCGAGTTCGGCGCGTGGTTCGGCATGCAGCTCGAGGGAGACTTTCTGCCCCACACGACCGTCACGGGGCGCATGGCCCCGACCCAGGTCGATCCCGAGGTCGCAGCGAAGCAGCAGCCATTCGAGGGCATGCCGGTCGAGCTGTTCATCGAACGCGTCGAGCCGATGAGCCTGCTGGCGTTCCGCTGGCACCCGTACCCGCCCGACGACGGTGACACCGCGAAGCTGCCCACCACCCTGGTGACGTTCGAACTCGCGCCTGCAGCAGGCGGCACACTGCTCAGGCTGAGCGAGTCGGGGTTCGATCAGATCCCGGTCGAACGGCGTGCGCGGGCATTCACGGAGAACGAGGGCGGCTGGGAGATCCAGACTCAGCTCATCGGCAAGTATCTCGCGCATGCGCCAGCATAACGCTGCCAGCTACCGCGCGGCGGTGCCGGTGTTCGCGGCTCTCGGCGACGAACAGCGGCTCGCGCTGGTGCGGCGCCTGTGCGCCGGGGGGCCCGCGTCGCTGACCCGGCTCGCCGAAGGCGCGCGCATCACGCGGCAAGGCGTCACGAAGCACCTACGCGTGCTCGAGGACGCCGGGCTCGTCAAGAGCACGCGGCAGGGGCGCGAAAGCATCTGGGAGCTCGAACCCCAAAGGATGCGGAGCGCCCAGCGCGCGCTCGACGAGATCTCGCGCGAGTGGGACCGCGCGCTCGCGCGGTTGCGGGCGTTCGTCGAAACAGACGACGGCTGAGCCGGCGCGCGGCGCCCCAGGTGAGGCGCGAAAACACGGGTAGTGCGAGCATAGCCGACCCCTTCAGCGAACTCGGACCCACTTGAAGACGTCCCCCACGGTATCGAAGTGCTCGATCGCGCGAGCGTCCTCGTCGATCTCGTAGCCCTTCGAGCGACCCCAGTCGTCGTAGGGCACGAACACGAAGGTGCGTCCGTCGATCACCGCGAACTGCGCGCCCGAGCCCACTGCGACGTCGATCCCCTCGACGGGCTCGCCTGTCTGCTTCTCCACGTCGAAGAACCATAGCTTCCAGTGGGGTCCGCTCTTGCTGAGGGCATCAATGCCGTCAGCGTCGAGTTCCTCGGGCGTCTCTGCACCGAGTTCATCGTGATGCAGAACACTCGCGAACGCCCGGCCGTCCCCGACGTATCTGAAGTTGTTGACCAGGCGCCCGTCGGTCCACTCGCGCGGGTCGAAGGAGTCCAACAGCTCGCCTTTCGGATCGACCTTCGCGATGCACGTGGCCGGCGCTTCACCGAGCACACTGGTGGTCGGAACGTCCCAGGTCGCGAAGTAGGTGTTACCTTGTTCGTCACGCGTCGCCAGCGAAAGGCCGGGGCATGGAATGTCGAGCACGCTTTCTTCCTCGAAGCTATCCTTGTCGTACACCACGATGTGCGACTGAGATCCGTAGTCGTACCAGTCGTCGTCGTGGTAGTGGAACGCCTGCATCACGGCAGCGTCGTAGTGCACACTGTTGCGGTTCCCTCCGGCCTCGAGCGTCAGACGCGGCTCTTGCGATTCGAGGGTCGTATCGTCGAGCACCCCCTCGATTTGCATGCTCGACGGGTTCCAAAGGATGCGCTTCGTGCCATCGAACGGTAGCAAGGCGTGCTCGTCGTCGACCAAGAACTGGTAGTAGAAGTTCGCGTTGTCTTCCAATGGGTATTCGTCGAAGCCCACGGTGCGGCGTTCGTGCCAGTGAAAGTCGTCGCTGACCTCGAACTCCGTGATGCTCGGCTTCGAGCCGCTCGAGACCAAGATGCGTCCGTCCACGGCTGCGAAGTTCGCGACGCTCGAGAACTCGCGCGCGGTGTCGAGCGACGTCGATTCGATGTCGAGCGTGTTCGACAGCGACAGGTAAACGGTCCGGTCCTCGGGGTCGTACACCTGGATCATCATCGCGTAGAGGGGTTGTTCCGCCGTCCCGTCGCTGATGGATTCCGAGGTACTGTCACTGGCGCACCCCGTCGCTAGTGCCGCGAGCGCGATGGCGCCTGCGAGCGTTCGACCGCGCGTTTCGTTGGTAATTGGCCTCATTTCCTGTACCTTTCTGCTGATCGTGCTGATGCTTGCTTAGAACTCGGCGGTGCTCTTCAGGTAGAAAGCTCTCCCCGGGCGCTGCACGCCGTAGAAATCGAACACGGGTTCGTCGGTGACGTTCTGAACCTCGAAGGTCATGCTCACGCTGCGCTGTGCCGCCGCCACCAAGTAGCCCAGGCTCGCCCCGTGCACGGCCTGCGCCAGTATCACTTGTTTGTGTTCGAGGAGCCCGACGCTCTCCCAGCCGCGAAAGAACTCGTGCACGTAACGCAGGTTCCAGCCGAGAGAGACCTCGTCCCCCAGCATGAGCACGCGCTTGAACAGCAAGCGCGCCGCCGCGTTCGCGTAGAGATACGGACGATTCGGGATGCGGTCGCCCTCGAAGTTTCCGAACGTTCCCTCGGACGAGGTGTTACGGAGATCGACGTAGGTGCCGTTTGCGTCGAGAGCCAGGTATCCCCCCGGTGACGTCCAGCCGACTAGAGATTCCACTCCGAGCGACCGCGCGTCGTAGACGTTTTGATAGCTCTGGACTCGATCGCTGCCGAGCAGCACTATGAGGTGGTCCGCGTCGCGCAGGAACCCGTTGGTGCTCGCTCGCCAGGCCCCCGATTCGGTATCGACGAGATCCAGCGTGAGTCCCAGGTTGTAGTTGTGGCTGGTCTCGGGCTCGAGCTCGAGGTTTGCGACGATGAATGCGTTGTCGCCGAACACCTCTTCGGGTCGCGGCAGGCGCGTGGCCCACTCGTACGAAGTCTTCGCGTAGAGCCAGGGCGTGAAGCGGTAGCGCAAGCCATCGCCGAACCCGCCCTTGTGGGTGTTGCGGTCGCGCTCGCGGAACGCGCCACCCGGACGGGGTTCTTCGCTGTTCAGGTGCTGAAAGTAGTCTTTGACGAACAGGATGTTTTCGAGCCGATCGTCGAAGAGATCCAGTTCGTACTCGAGGCCGTTCACGATCGAGAGCAGCTCGCGTTCGGCGCTGAGCGAATCGCGCGCGTTCGGATCGGTCTGACGCCGTTCGTCACCCGTGCGCGTGATGTACGTCGGCGCGACCGCAAGGCGCAGCGCATGGCGCGCATGCATTTGCCACGACAGATTCGCGCGTCCGAACCCCGAATGGTCGTCGAAGACTTGGTCGAACGGGCGCGTATCCGTTTCGCCGGGGTCCCGTTCCCGAACACAGTGGCCATACCAATCGTAGACGCACGTGGCCACGTCGAGGAAGCTGCCGCGAGTGTACGAATAGCCACCTACGACGTCGAGTGCGACGCCGTGACCGAAGCCATTGGCGTAACGCAGGTTCGCGCCGGCCGCCGTCTCACCGTAGGTAACACCGCCGTACGGCACAGTCATGGCGACGTTGTGCTGGTACTCCTTGTCGTAGTCCGTGACGAACGCGCTGAGCAGCAAACGCCGCGCCCCGGGCCTGTCGACCACGCCTAACTCGACGTTACCGCCGCTCGCGCGGTACCTATCGTGGAAACGGCGCACGCGCGCTGGGGAGAGCTGTCCCCTGTCGTCGGCGACCTTGACGTCGATCGGGTAGTCGTTGTTCGAGTAGTCGAAGAACCCGCTCGCGCGCGCGAACAGGCCCGTAGGGGCGTGCCGATAACGGCCACCGAGAGTCGTCCGATACGTACCAAAGGAGCCCACCTCGTACGAGGCCGCGACCCGCTGACCGCTGAGGTCGGCTTCGCTCACGAGGTTTACCGCGGCGCCGAGCGCATCTGCGCCGAAGCGCACGGGGACCACGCCGCTGTAGATCTCGACGCGTTCGACCAGGTTCACCGGCACGTTGGCAACCCCGAAGGGGTAGCCGACGAACTCGAGCGGCACGCCATCCAGGAAGAAGCGCACCTGTTCGTCGCTGAGCCCTTGGAGCGAGAAGCGCGTGGTAGACCCGAGCCCTCCCGAGCGCCGCACGCCCACCCCCTGCGTGCGGGCTAGCACCGCACCCATGTCGGAGCTTTCGCGCTGCGCCTGGTCGAGCTCGATCACGGTGACCGCCTCGGCGGACTGCCGGCGCTGCTCGGCTTCGGAAAGACCCTGGACCGTCACCTCGACAGCCGGCTGCGCCGCGTCGGTCTCGAGTCGAGCCGTAATGCTCGCAGCCGCGCCAGCCACCACCTCGGTCTGAAGCTGCACCTGACCCAGGCCCGGGGCGCTCGCAACCACGCGGCAGCTGCCAGGAGCGAGCGCTTCGAAAAAGAACCAGCCGTCGGCGTCGGTGCGCCCGACGACTTTGACGCCGTCAGCGGTGGACACGACGACCTCGACCCCCGCGGCTCCGTGCACGCCGGCAGCGGCGAGCAGCACCCTTCCCGAGAGTGTGCCTCCTGGCAGCGCCTGTGTCGGAAGCAGCGCGCTCGGGGCAGGAGCCGCGGGCAACCCGAACTCCACGCGCGCGAGGATACGCGCGCGCACCGGAGTATCGCCGCGCCGAGCGGGCCGATAGCGCATGCGCAGCGCCGTGGCGCGCGCCGACTCGTCGAAGCCGTGACCGGCGGGCTCGATCACCTCTGCCTCTTCGACGCTACCGTCGCTGTCCACCGTGACGCGCAACACCACCGTTGCCTCGAGGCGCTCCCGGAGTGCCTCTGCTGGGTAGTCGGGCGCCGGAGCTTCCAACACTTCGGGTGGATGCACCTCGACGAGCGCGCTTTCGGATGTGGTGTCCATACCAGTGCTCGGCACCTCTTCGAGCTCTCCTTGGGCCCAAGCAGGCTCGCGAGCGAACAACGTGACCACCGCGGCCAGCGCAGGAACGACGAGCCACGGCACACGCGGGCGCGCATCGGATCTGCTCACCGGATCCCGCTTGGCAGCCTGAGCTGGATCGCCACGGCGCGGAGCGCTCGATCCACGGATCGCGATGGAAGTTCGGAGGAGCTTTTGTCGTTCATGTGCGCCCTGGCTCCCCGGGTCGCGAACGAACGGGGACTGTCTTGGGCGCTGGACGCTGAGGTCTCGGACCGCTACTGGCGATGCGTCGGCGGTGGCTTCAACCCGTGGGCACCGCCGTGTCGGGTTTCAGGTCGACCATCACCGTGCGCTTGCAGCGCTTGCATTTGAGCTCGAGCCGCCCGCCAACGAAACGAGCCAGCAGGCTGCCGCAGGCGCAGCGGAGCGCGCCAGCGGTGCCTGACTCAACCCCACCGCAGTGTTGGCAATGGCCCTCAACAGCCGACGGAGGTGTCTGGTCTTTGGGGGGCATGGGTCACTTACTGGTCCCTATAATGCACTTGAATATCATTTTCAAATATAAAACAGAATAAATCTGGTTGCTCCAGGTGCCGATCGCAAAATTATTGCAATCTGTTATCATATTTCGGCCTATAGGCCGCTAAGTGTCCCGGGGTTACACTCGAGGGCCATGGCCACGCCGCGCGTACACGCCACCTTGGACCCGAGCCTCACGGCTGTACTCGGCGAGCTCCGGCCTCTCGTGTACGCGACCGACCTCAGCGAACACGACGTGCCCGCCCACGTGCGTGCGGCCTCGGCCCTGCGGCGTAGCGCGGGGCGCCTCGTCATCGTGCAGGACGACGTGAACGTGCTGGTGCTCGAGCGCGACGGTGCAGAGGCGGAAGCCGTGCTGCTGCCGGCTGGCGCGGGGGGCCTGCGCAGCTTCGACGGGCGGCGCGGCAACAAACACGCGAAGATGGATCTCGAAGCCTGCGCAGCGCTGCCCGACGGGCGGCTCGTCGCCTTTGGCTCGGGCTCGACGCATGCTCGCGAACGCCTCGTCGTCTTCGGCAGGGACGCCGCCGTGCGAATCGTGGATGGGTCTGACCTGTACGCGCTGTTCCGAACGGAGGCCAGCTTTGCCGGCTCGGAGCTCAACATCGAAGGCGCGCTCGTCGTCGGTGACGCGCTGCGCCTGTTTCAGCGGGGGAACGGCGCAAGAGTTCGAGGCATCGCGCCCGTGAACGCGACGCTCGACCTTCAGCTCGGCGAATTCAACGACTGGCTCACTCACGGGTCAGCCTTGCCGGCACCCAGCAACATCGTCCAATACGATCTCGGTCTCGCAGGCGACGTCGCCTTCACGTTCACCGATGCAGCACTGATGGCCGACGGGCGCGTCGCTTTCCTCGCGTGTGCCGAAGCGTCCCCCGACACCTACCACGACGGCGAAGTCCTTGGAGTTCGATTCGGGATCAGCGACGGCGTGAACGCGCGACTCGGTCCGATCGTGAACCCCGACGGCAGCCCCGCGAGGTTGAAGCTCGAAGGCATCGAGAGGCGCCCAGGCGCCGAGCGCAGCTTCGATGTCGTCGCGGACATGGACCGCCCCGACGAGCCTGCGCTGTGGGGCCAGCTCGAACTCACGGGCGCGTTCGGCTGATCGCCAGCTCGAACACCAGTGCATCGACGAAACCGCGGTCCACGTCCTCCGGCAACGACGAGGTCCGGGCGGCGGCCTGCATCTGGCCACGGATCGCGTCGGCATGCGCCAAGAGCTCGTCGAAGGACCAGGCGCCGCCGCGAATGGCCAGCAGCTCGTGGGTGTCGTCGCGGCGGACGCGGAGGTCGCCCGATTCCAACACCTCGACCCCCATCCGCATCAGGCGCACCAAATGCATGGCGTGTTTGGTGTCATACCCGTGCGTTCGTTCGAGCTGGGCACGCGCCGGGTTCCGCTGCCGCTGCCAGGTTTGGTAGGCGTCCCAGTGTTTCATGGCCGCTCGATACTTTTTCTCGGCGTTGAGCGCGGTCACGACATCGCTCGGCAGCGGGAGCGCGCGCGTAGCGACCGCCCGCAGGGCGTCGTCGAGCAGGGCGCCCTCGGGTTCCGCTTCGCTGACGGCGAGTACATCGCGATAGCAGGACTCTAGACGCTGTTGGACCGCGACGCGCGTCGGCTTTGGCATGTCGATATCGTCGATGCCGTAGCTTCTGATCTTGTCGGCGATGCTCTGTTCGATGCGGTTCTGATCGTCGTGGCTCAGGGTACCGCCCGCGGCCGGAAGCCCGAACTCCTCACGCGTGGGCTTGTGTGCGGGCGGCTTCAAGAGCCACGACCGGTGCGACCTGATCTTTTTCAGCTGCGCCATGGCGTAGCCAAGGAAGGTTTGCTGCACCTTTTGGGTGAGGAAGCGCCGGCGCTGCTCGTACAAGCGCCGCCAGGCGGGCGTCTCGAAGACCCAGTCCCGTTCATCGGCGAACAGGACTTCGAGCGTGTTCGGGTTCGCCGCCGAACAAAGCTCAACGAACTTCGCGACGTCGAAGATGACGCATTCGGTCTTGACGCTCAGCGCTCTGGCCGCCGTGGGATGCAGCTGGATACGCGGCAAGACAGCTGCAGCGAGCGCCTCCGGCAACGAGCCCTCGTACTGCTCGAAGGTCCCGTAGAGCGACAGCCTCACCTCGAGTGGCGCCACGCAGACCCCGCGCAGATCGACGTCCGACCCTTCCCGCGCCGTGCCGTGGGCCTGGCTCCCCGCGAGCGTCAGGAAAATGGTGTGCTCGTCGAGTGGGAACATGCCTCAGCCGCTCTGCGCGGCCTGAAGCCTCAGCCGCACCACGAAGTCTTCGAGCGCCGCTTTCGAAGTGGCTTCATCCGGAAGCGCGCTCGCGTCGTGCGCGGCTTCGAGCTCGCGCTCCAGCCGATCGAGCAAGCTATTGTGCTGTTCGAGGTCGCGCTCCGAGAGCCCCATTTTCTCGGCCCCCGCTCGCTTCCGCGCCACCAACTCATCGATCTCGCCGAACCCGAAGCGTTGGTTCAGCACCTGGATGTTCGCCACGACCTCACCCGTCTGCATCAGATGGATCCCGGTGAGCAGCACCCGATGCGCGTACAGCAAGTGCTTGACGGTGGGCAGCGGTTCAGCGAGGCGCTTGCGACGGCCGCGCGCGAAACCCTGGTAATGACGCACGGTCGGCTTGGTCACGCAACCCTTGCCCAGTTCGAGCAGCTCTGCGTGAGCGGGCGTCGAGAGCACGACCAGCGGCGAGTAGAGTTGCTCGAGCACGTAACCGTTGTGACTCACCAGCAGGCGCGCGAATTTCCGAATGTCGTGCGCCACCCAGTCAAGGTCTATGCTGGTTTTGTCCTCGATGGTGAGCGTTTCGGCCGACGGCCAGAGCCCGAGCAAACCCCGAAGCGGGAGCAGGAAGGCACCCCTGAGGTCGACGTCGCTATCGGGCGACGCGAAACCGTAGAGGTGCGCCCCGCTGATGCTAGCGAACACCGGCGCCGGTCCGCGACGAGCTACGGCGGCGAGCTGCTCGCGGTCGAGCATCTGCCAAACCTCTTGTTGCTGCTCCGGGGTCACGTCAGCTCGGAGCATCGCCGACCCGCAATATTCACGCAAGTAGATCCGAAGCTCTACTAGACTGTGCAGGCGCCCGCCGCTTGGGAGTACCCATGAAAGAGCATCTGACGTTCGAAGCAGGCCCCTCCAGTAAGTTCTGGTCCATCGAGGTCACCGGTAAATCGTTCAGCGTTACATTCGGCAAGATCGGCACCAGCCGCTCTTCCAAAAAGAAGAGCTTCGACTCGAAGAGCGAGTGCGAAAAGGAGGCTCAAAAGCTGCTCAAAGAAAAGCTGAGGAAGGGCTACGTGGCGTCCTCTAGCGGCGCGGCGCCCGCTGCCAGCGCCAAAAAACCCGAAGGGACGCAACAACCAGGCGGCAAGCAAGAGCAGGCAGCAAAGTCGAAAGCGGCGCACGCATCGGCGAGCAAGAAACCGGCGACCAAGCCGTCCTTGCGCCACCTGCCAACCGTCTCCAATTTCGCGCGAAGCAAACGCCATCCAGACTTCGAAACCTTCGACCCGGAGGATACTCGAGAGATTCGCTGAGCTCGGCCGGCGGGGGCCCGTGGTTCATGGGTTGACCTGACGGTGTCGCCCGAGCCGCGTTGGAGGCACTTGGAAAACTACGGCCCTCTCTACGTGAGCGTCCGCGCGCTGTACCTCGACGGACCCGATCGCATCAACGACGCCGACCTCTCCCAGTTGCTCGATGGCATCTCCAAAAGGTCGATGCTGGAGCAGATCGACGCCTTCGGCCGCATCAAGCACCCGTCCAGCCTCCGCAGAGTCCTCGCCTTCGGGAGGTTCAAGTCGATGGTCAACGAGGTGCGCACCTGGAAGGAAGCACACGCGGGATACCTCAAAAAGGTGCTGCCGAGGTTCGCGAATTCTCGCTCGAGGTCAGCGACGAGCAGCACGAGCTCCTGTCGAACGCTTACGAACTAGTCATCATGGGCGACGGGTAGCGCTTCCACATCCCCGTCGAGTGCGCGCCCAAGCCTAGACTGGACAGCGATCGCAGCACAAAACGCTGAGCAGAATCGATTCCGATTCGCAAGCCCATCCACGAACTTTCCGCTCTCGAAGGGGTGTCGGATTTGACGTCCTTTGCCTAGCGGAAGCGCAGCTTTGTGAAAGCTCCCCTGCACGCCGGCGTGACTCTATGCTTCGACTGTACGATTCAGCCGTTGGCGCACGACGGCTCGTGCGGGAACGCATACGCCCCTCGACGAGCGCGCTGGGCTCCGTCGATCGCCAACTCAGTTATCGCCCGTGACGCTTGATGGAACGACAGCTCGCGAGCCATCGAACCTCGCCGGGTTCGTTCTCACCCTTCTGACGATCTGTCGCGAGCAACGAAAGCGTCGCGTCGTTGTACATGAATGCGTCTCGCAAACGTTCTCATTGGACGGTTGCTTGCTAACGATCGAGAACGAGTGTGCTACGCTGCGGACGTGAGCCACAATTTCAGGCTCCTTAGCGAGGCTCCATGAGTGACGCGCGCAAGGTTTCACAATTAGTCGCGGTGTGTGTCGGCGCGTTTCTCGGCCTGCTGCTCATCACCTGCAGCAGCACCTCCGACCCAGGCGCGACCGTCAACGGTAACGGTGGTGCAGGCGGCAGCGGAGACAGCGGAGCCACCACGATGGGTGGCGCGGTGACGGCGACCACCAGCCAACCACCACCGGTCGGCGTCGTCACTACGGGCTTGGTCGATCCGACTGCAGGCTGCGGCGCCGTCAAGACCTGCGCCGAGCTCGGTTGGGCGTGTGGCTACACGGTCGACAAGTGCGATCGCGAGATCAACTGCGAGGCCGAGGGCCTGGTGTGCGGCCCTAATCAGGTCTGCAGCGGCATGCCTACCCAGTGTGTCGACCGGCCGGGTCCCAAGTGCGACGTCTGCGTAGGCCTGCCGGAGTGCCCGGACGAAAACACCGTCACACGCCTCGAGGGGCGCGTCGTCACGCCGGGTCGCGACGACGCCGACGTGGGTAACCAAGTGGGCGTGCCCAACGCCGTGGTCTACATTCCTGTCAACGCTCCCGGTACCGCGCTGCCATCCATTCCTACCGGTATCCCTGCTGGGGGCACGAGTTGTGATCGGTGCGAAGATCAGATGCTCGGCGACGTGCTCGTGGGCGCCATCACGGACGCGACCGGAAAGTTCGTGCTCGAAGGGCGCATTCCGGTGGGTGTGGATTTCATGCTGGTCGTCAAAGCAGGTCGCTTCCGGCGCGTGATCACCTATTCACTCCCCGTTGAGGCGGGTTGTCAAACGACCACGTTGCCCACCACGCTGCCTGACAATCCCGTGCGGCTGCCGCGCGGCATGACGGATGGCGATCAGGTGAACATCCCACGCATCGCGGTCAGCACCGGTCAGGTCGACGCGATGGAGTGTGTGCTCGAGAAAATGGGCATCGACCACGGCGAGTTCTCGAACCCCGGCGCCGACGGCGCGGCGGTATCGCGCGTCCACCTGTATCGCGGAGCGCCCGGTGCCACCCCAGGCATTGGCGGCATTGGCATGGGCGGGCCCGGCGGGCCCGGCGGCACGACCACGACAGGCACCACGACGACGACGGGCACGACCGGCGTGGCGACGGGCGCCGGCGGCACGACGGGGGCCACGACAGGCACCACCACCACCGGGGGTACCACCGGCGGCGCGTCCGACGGGCTCGGAGCCCGCATCGATGACGACACGCCGCAAGATTCCGAGCTCTACGCTGACCCGGCGCGCTTGTTCCAGTACGACATCGTGGTCGCCGACTGCGAAGGCATCGCGTGGGACGGGACCTTCGACGAGCGCGACGCCAGCGGCAACAACGTCCGCGAGTTCGTCAACCGTGGCGGACGCATGTTCGCCAGCCATCTGAGCTTCAGTTGGCTCTACGAAAACGGCGAGACAGCGTTCTCGGAAGCGGACCCGATCGCGACTGGCCTGGGTCCCGCTGCCACCTGGACCACCCAAACCGACACTTCCGATACCGGCGAAGGCGTCATCTCGATCGATCGTCCCTACGCCAGCCCGCGCATCCAGACCTTCGCCGACTGGATGAGCAACGAAGGCATCACCACGGCTCCGGACAACACTTTCACGATCACTGAGCCCCGCAGCCAGAATACGGGTCTGGGCGAGTTTTCCGAAGAGTTCGTGTATCAGAGCGACGGTAACGAACGGGTCCAGCAATTCTCCTTCAACACGCCCTACGGCGCGCCTGAAGAGCAGAGTTGCGGGCGCGTGGCCTACAGCGGCTTCCACGTGTCGGTCGGAGGCGGAGACAGCCCGTTCGCGAACGTCATCTTCCCCGAACACTGCATGGGTGACCTGACCGACCAAGAGAAGGTGCTCTTGTTCATGCTGTTCGATCTGGGCGCGTGCGTCGGTGAGGTGCCACCCTCGCCGCCCTGTGTGCCCGCCACCTGCGAAGAGCTCCAGACCTGCGGCCGCGCTGCGGACGGCTGCGGTGGCCTGCTCGACTGCGGCGCCTGCGATCCTCCCAAGTAAGCCTGCGAGCGGCGCGTGGCTCTTGATCTCTCGGGAAAACAGGCTCTCGTCACGGGAGCCACGGGAGACATCGGACGCGCCGTCTGTCGCCTGCTGGCGTCAGCGGGGGCACACGTGAGCCTCGCGTATTTCTCGGACCACGAGGGCGCTCGCGCAGCGGCGCAAGAGCTGCCCTCGCTCGGCGGCTGCCCGAGCGAGGTTTTCCGCGTCAACTTCGGCGATGCCAAGAGTTCCGAAGATTTCGCAGTAGAGCTGCACGCGAAGCTCGCCCAGGTCGATCTGCTGGTGCACTGCGCCGCCTCGGGGGTGCTGCGCCCGGCGCGCGAGCTCACACCGCGCCACTTCGCCTGGGCGCTGGACGTGAACGCGAGGTCGCTCATGGGCCTGGTGCAGGCCTTGACGCAGGTGGAGCCGGGCCAAACGGCTCTGCTCTCGCGGGGTGCATCCATCGTGGCGCTGAGCTCACTCGGCGCGGTCCGGGCGATCCCGGGCTACACAGCGGTCGCCGCCAGCAAAGCCGCGCTCGAAGCGATCGTGCGCCAGCTGGCGCTCGAGCTCGGGCCCGAGGGGGTGCGCATCAACCTGGTCAGCCCCGGTCTCGTCGAGACTCGCGCGCTCCAGCACTTTCCCAATCGCGCACAGCTGGTGCAGGTGGCGAGCAGCCGGACACCGCTCGGCCGTCTCACGACCCCCGAAGACGTCGCCCAGGTGGTGGGCTTCCTGTGCAGCGACGCGGCTCGCATGGTGCACGGCCAAACCATCCACGTGGACGGCGGCTACTCCATCGTCGGGTGAGCGACGGTTACCCCATTTTGAAGCCGCCATCGACGGGGATGACGGCACCAGTGATGTACCCGGCGGCGTCGCTCGCCAAGAAGACGATGACCAGGGCAACCTCCTCGGGCGTGCCGTAGCGACGGAGCACGATCTTCGAGAGCACCTCGGTTTCAGCTTCCTCGCGGATGGTGCGACTCATGTCCGTCACGATCACCCCAGGCGCGACGGCGTTCACCAGAATGCCCTTCGGCCCGAGTTCGACCGCGAGCGCCCGCGTGAAGCCATCGAGCGCGGCCTTGCTGGCTGCGTAGTTCGCCTGCCCTCGCCCACCCTTCGTCCCACTCACCGACGACACGTTGATGATGCGGCCGCGCTTCTGCCTCAGCATCGGCCGAGCGACGGCCCGAGCGACTTTGAATGCGCCGCCCGCGTTCACGGCGAGCACGTCGTCCCACTCGCCGTCGTCCATCATCGGCGTCAGCGCGTCCTTGGTGATGCCGGCGTTGTTCACGAGCACGTCGATGCGGCCGTGGCGCTCGACGATGGCGTCCACCATACCCGCCACGGCAGCCGTGTCGCGCACGTCCCCCTGCAGCGCTTCGGCTTTACCGCCGCGGGCGCCGATCACTTCGACCAGCGCCTCTGCTTCGGCTTCGGAGGCGAGATAGTTGGCGATCACGGTCGCGCCCTGGGCGGCAAACTCGAGGGCGGTCGCGCGCCCAATGCCTCGCGCAGCCCCGGTGACGAGCACGACCTGGCCGGCGAAGCTCTGGGGCTCGACCGCCACTACACACCGCCATCCAACACGATGGTCGCGCCATTCATGTAGCTGTTTCGATCGGAAACCAGAAAGGCGACGACCTCAGCGCACTCCTCGAGCGTCCCCTGGCGCCCGAGGGCGCAGTGGCGCAGATATTCAGCGAGCCTTGCTTCGGGTAAGTTCGTACTAACGCCCGCTTCCAGGATGCCCGGCGCCAGGCAGTTGACCGTAATTCCATAGCGGCCGATTTCTTTGGCGAGCGCCTCGGTGAAGCCCTTCAGCGCCGCTTTCGCCGCGCTATAGTGCACCGGGGCCTCCATCATCTTGACGCCCGCGAGCGAGCTAATGTTGAGGATGCGACCACGCCGGCGTTTGATCATTCCACGCATCACCGCCTGGGTCGTGAGGAAGGCTCCCTTGACGTTCACGGACATCACGCGATCCCAGTCCTCTTCCTCCATCAACGCGAGCGGTACGGCCTGACCGACTCCCGCGTTGTTCACGAGCACGTCGATCTGGCCCGCCTCGGCTTCGAGCGTACGGGCCAGCGATTGCAGGCCTGCCTTGTCGAGCACCGAGGTCTTGTAGGCCCAGCCTCGCACGCCGAGGCCCTGGATCAACGCCAGGAGCTCGGCGGCATCCTGGTCGCTGCGCGAGAAGTTGAAGGCTACCTCAGCCCCCTCGCGCGCCAAGGCCAAACAGATCGCGCGACCGAGGCCACGGGAGCCCCCCGTGACCAACGCGACGCGGCCGCTGAGGAGCCCCATCAGGTCACGACGCGGAGCCGTGCGCTCGCGGTCCCCGACCCGAGGGGCGCGTTCTTGGCCCAGGCGGGCACAGCAGTGTCGGGCCCCTTTGCCGCGCCTCGGTGAAACAAATTGAAGCCGCAGGCCGGCATGATGCGACCGTCCGCTTGTGCATAGTGGTGGCAGCATTTGCGGAGCCGCTCGAGATCGAAGTCGTGCGGATCCATGTAGTGATGCAAGAAGATCGACTTTGCTTGCGCTTCACCGATCCTGAGTTCTTCGCGCACGCCCACGGGGCGTCCGGGGAACATCACATCGAGCGCCCGCCGGAGCGCCGCCAGCACGTCTGAGCCGCGTTCGGTATCGTCTTCGCGCGCGTACACGTCATGGATGATCTCGTGCAGCGTATCGTGCATCTCAGCGGTCGCCGGCAGCGTGGCCGAAGATCTGAGCAAGCTGCCATGCTTGCGAAAGTCGACGAAACGCGGAAACGGCAGATAGCTTCCGTCGTTGAGGCGCAAGAGGTACGTGAGTGAAACACACTGCGGATGCGAACACGGTAGCGGAGAGAAATCGCTTTTCTTGATGCGCCCGTGGGTTTGCTTGTCGACGGCGTCGATCACGCCGGGAATCGTCAGGCGGTCGAGCGGATCGTGACTGAAGCGTCCACCGCCGTTGCCCGTGAAAGCCACGGGTTGAAAGTTGAGCGACAGGATGTGGTCTTCACCGAGCAGCAGATCGACAGCTTGACCGATCTGGTGCTCGTTGACCCCGCGCGCTGCCACGAAGATGAGCTGTGTGGGGATCTTGAGCTCGCGCAGCACGCGCAGTGTTGCCGCCTTTTCTTCCGTGAGATCGCGACCGCGCAAGACGCGGTGCGTCTCGGCGTCGAACCCGTCGAGCTGCAACGCTACATACGCCCCGCTGTCCTTGATCTGGCGAGCAAAGCCGAGATCGCGACCGATGCGCAGGCCGTTCGTGATCAGCACCACGCGGCCGATTTCGGGTCGGTCTGCGGCGCGGATGAGATCGAAGATCCGCGGATGACTCGTCGGTTCACCACCGCAGATCGCGACCGATTCGCAGCGACCCTCGGCGCGGATGAGCCCGGCGATGGTGCTCTCGAAGACCCCTAGCGGCATGTGCGACGAATACTGGTTGTCGACGATGCAGATGGGGCACTCGAGGTTGCAGTGATCGGTCACCTCGATGATGGGCAGACAGGTGTGCTGCTCATGGTCGCTGCAAGTGCCGCAATCCACCGGGCACCCCGCCTTGGCGGGCTGCGTGAACTCGAGCGGCTCGGTGCCGGCGCGCGCGAACGCGTAGGCTTGCACGTAGTAGCGCGCATCCTCCGAAACCAACGCCTCCGACGGACCGCACTCGCCGCACGCCTTCTTGAAGAAAACGCGTCCCTCGCGAATCACCACCTCCGCTTCCAACAGGGCCAGGCAGGTGGGACAGGTCGAGGTCGTCGTCTTGAAGAGCCAGTCGCCCTGATGGCCCTCGGGCACCTGACCTTTCGCCAGGAACTCGATCAGGTAGCGCCCCGCGTCGTCCGCCACCAAGGTTTCTTGGGGGCCGCACGCGAGGCAGCGCAGTAGGTTGTAAACCTTACCGGCACGCAGCACGATGCGCCCCTCGATGCGAGCCTCGCAGGTCGGGCAGGCGGCGTATTCGTGCGCCAGAAACGTGTGCGGGCGGTCTTGGCGCGCCGGAGTCGGAGTACACGTCGTACAATCCATCGCAATGCCCTCGCTGAGCTGTCGGTAGCGCGCAAAGTAGCAAAGAGAAGGCCGGTCCGTAAAGCGCCAACCTGTGATAAAACCCGGGCCTTCATGCGCTACGTGCTGCTCGACCGGATCACCTCACTCGAGCCGCCCGAGTTCGCGGCGGGCCTGAAGTGCGTGTCGCTCGCGGACGACATCTTCGTCGATCACTTTCCAGGACATCCCGTGATGCCGGGTGCGCTGATCCTCGAAGCGCTCGCTCAGCTCGGCGGCGTGTTGCTCGAAGCCACACTTCGGCAGCGCGGCCGCTCCGATCTGCACGCGTTGCTGACAATGGTCGACAAGGCCAAGTTCAAGAAGCTGGTGCGACCTGGCGATCGGCTCGAACTCGAAGCCGAAGGCGTGAACGCCAGCGAGGACGGCGGGCGCGTGCGCGCCCGCGCCCGCCTGGACGGCGAAACGGCGGCCGAGGCCGAACTCACTTTCGCGTTCGCCCGCGTCAGCGAGCCCAAGCTGCTCGAGCGGCGCAGCGAGGTCCTGAACGTCTGGCTCACAGGCTCTTCGCACGTTGCGCCCGACACGGCCCCACCAGAAAAGGGAGCCGGGCCAGAAAGGGCAGCCGAGCCCGAAAAGGCATCGTGAGCCGCCGACGGGTCTACGTCGCGGGCTTAGGAGCCGTCACGCCTCTCGGAGACACCTGGGCGGACAGCATCGAACCGCTCGCCCAGGGCCGCACGGCCGTAGCTCCCATCACCGCGTTCGACGTGAGACACTTCCCCTGCGGCGTGGCCGCCGGCATTCAGGGTCATTTCGAACTCACGAGCGACCGGCGCCTCGCACTCGCGGAGCGAGCCGCCCGCGAAGCCTGGATGATGGCCGGCGTCGAGGCAGCTCCCGAACGCGTCGGAGTGTTCATTGGGGCTGAGTCCGGGCGCGCCTCGCTCGCCACCCTGCTCGAGCTCGCGCGCGCCGCGGGCGCCGCGCACCAGTTCGATCACGCGAGTTTCGGTCGCAAGGCCCGGCCGCTCGCGGCGCGCGTCGATGCCTCGAGCGTGTCACCGGCGGCGGTGGCGTCGGCGCTCGCGCGCGAGTTTCGCGCCCACGGCCCAGTCGAGACGATCTCGATCGCATGCGCTTCGGGCGCGGCCGCCCTGGTCGAAGGGACGCGCTCCGTGAGGCTCGGTGAGTGCGACGTCGCCCTCTGCGGCGGCGTCGGCGCCGACGTCGATCCGCTGATGCTCGTAGGGTTTGGCCGCCTCGGTGCCCTCTCGGCGCGCGGTGTCTCGTGCCCCTTCGATCTGCGCAGAGACGGCTTCGTCGTGGGTGAAGGCGCGGCGATGGTGGTGCTGTCGAGCAACCCGCGGCATGCGGCCCTAGAGGTCACCGGAATCGGCCGCAGCCTGGACGCCTACCACTTGACCAAGCCCGACCCCGACGGGGACGGCGCGGCGCGCGCCATGCAGCAAGCGCTGCAGGACGCCGGCCGCGCCACGGTCGACTACATCCAAGCGCACGGAACCTCGACACCCCTCAACGACGAGGTGGAAGCGAAAGCCATCCGGCGCGTGTTCGGCTCGAGTTGGGCCGACATCCCCGTGAGTTCCGTAAAAGGCGCGCTCGGACACTGGGTAGCCGGCGCCGGCGCCATCGGCTTTCTGTGCGCGGCGCACGCCGTGCAACATGGGTCGCTGTTTCCGACGGCGAACCTTGCGGAGCCCGATCCCGAGTGTGGGCTCAGACACGTGCTCGGACGCGCCGCCTCGTTGGACGTCCACTCGGCCCTGGTGAATGCCTTCGCCTTCGGTGGCGCCAACGCCTGCTTGGTACTCGAGCGAGTGAACTGATGGGCCCGCTCGAAGCCAGAGTGCCCATCGTGGGCGCCGGAGCGGTCAGCGCGCACGGAGTAGCTTGGCGCGGCCTCAGCCACACGCTCGGCAGCGGTGTCTGCGCACCCGAGCCCGCGACGGAGCTCACCACCTCCCACCCTGGCACCCGTGCGTTCCAGCTGACGACGCTCGCGGAGCCCAGCTCCATGGCCGAGCGGCGCGCGCGACCGCTGATGTCGCGCAGCGCCGTGCTGGCCTCGATGGCCACCTCGGCCGCGCTCCAAGACGCGGGCTGGCGCGCGCCTCTTGCCGACGTCGGCTTTTACTTGGGCGTGGGCGCTTCGGGGGGATCGGTCGACCAGCTCGGCACCATGCTAGCCGCCAGCCTGGACGCCGGCGAGTTTTCGCTAGAGCGCTTCGGCGACCGCGGACTCGCAGCCTGCAATCCGCTGTTCGCCTTCCAGCTCATGAACAACTTCACCCTCTGCAACAGCGCCATCGTGCACGGGACCGAAGGCCCGAACGCCGCCTTCTTTTCTCGAGGTACCGGGACACTGTTCGCGCTCAGCGAAGCAGTCGACGCCCTAGCCGAGAACGACTGTGTGCGCGCCCTGGCGGGCGGCGCCGACTCCAGTGTGTACGCGGTCACCTGGGCGGAGTTGATGCGCGAAGGCTGGGCCGAGCGCGGTCTCGTCCCCGGCGAAGGCGCGGCGCTGTTGGCGCTCGCTCACCCGACAAGCTCCGCTCGGGCGCTCGCGTTCCTCGACTACGTCTCGGTGCACTCGGCGCGCCGCGCGGCCCCTACTGTTGCGCTTCAGAGCGCACTCGACGCGCTCTCTCCGCCCAGCATCGACGCTGTGGTGCTCTCGGCATGGGGTCCGCCCGCACGCGATCCGCTCGCTGCTGTCGTGGCACGCGCGCTGCGCGGTCGCCCGCTGCTCGATGTCGCCAACGGTTTGGGCGAGTCTTTGGCAGCCAGCCCAGCCCTCGCATGGACCGTGGGGCTCGACCTGCTCTGCTCCCAAGACCTCGGTCGCGTGCTCATCGTGAGCGCTGGCCTCGACGGCGACCTCGGACTCGTGGCGCTGAGCGCGGGAGCCAGCCCATGACACGCGCGGTCATTACCGGCGTCGGCGTCGTGTCCCCTTTCGGGGTCGGAACCGCAGCCTTCTGGGAGGGACTTTCGCTCGGGAGAAGCGCGGTGGGTCCGATTCGGTGCTTCGACGCAGCGAGCTTTGCGACACGCGTCGCCGGTGAGGTCCCCGTGACGCAGATCAGCGCCGCCTGGATGCTCGATCAGCTGCGGCTCACCCGCTCAGTGGACGACGATCGAGCGATCGAGAGCCTCGCCGACAGCTTCAGCGCGTGGGAACGCTCCGGTGCGTTCCGCGATCGGAAGCTCGCGTTCGGCCTGCTCGCAGCCCACGAAGCCTGGCAAAGCGCCGGCGCCGAGTCCCTCGGTGGGGACGCCTGGCTCTGTCTCGCCCTTGGGCTCGAGCAGGCGCTACTCGAGGACTTCGCCCCGATCTTCCGCGAGCGCCGGATCGAGTGGGCGCTCGAAGCCGAGGCCACACTGCCTCGCACCCGCTTTCGCGCCCCCATCGACGGCTGCCTGCAACTCGTCTCGGACACGTTGGGCCTGCGCGGACCACGCGTGGTGCACAGCTCGGCCTGCGCGGCAGGCGCGCTCGCGCTGGCCCACGCGGCGCGGCTGATCGAACGCGGCGACGCAACGCTCGTCGTCTGCGGGGGCGCCGACTCCATGGTGAACCCGCTCGGCGTCGGGGGCATGTCGCGGCTCGGAGCGCCCTCGCCGCGCAACGAACCCGACGCCTGCCGGCCTTTCGATCGCAGGCGCGACGGACTGGTGATCGGCGAAGGCGCCGCGATCTTCGTACTCGAAGCAGCCGAGCGCGCGATCGAGCGCGGCGCACGCCCTCTCGCGCGTGTACTCGGCTGGGGCAGCACTCAAGACGGCTACAAAGCGACCGCGCCCAGGCCCGACGGCAGCGCGGCACAACGAGCGATCGAGCGCGCGATCGAGCGCGCCGGGCTTAGTCCCGGCGCCCTCGGCTACATCAACGCGCACGGCACCGGCACGCCGCTGAACGACCCGGCCGAAGTGCGGGCGATCCGCGCGGCCCTGGGCGCCTCCGCGGATCGTGTACCGGTCAGCTCGATCAAAGGCGCGGTGGGGCACCTGATGGCCGCCGCCGGAGCGATCGAACTCGCCGCCTGCTTACTCGCCTTCGAGCGAGACCTGTTGCCTGGCACGGCGCATCACCAAGTGATCGATCCGGAGTGCGACATCGACATCATCGGCGAGGCTCCGCGCGCGCTCCGCGTTGACAGCGTCCTTTCCAATTCGTTCGGCTTCGGTGGTCAGAACGCCTCGGTCATTCTCGGGAGGTACGTCGGAGCATGACCTCTGAGAGCATACCCTCCGTGAGCATGACCTGTGCCATCACGGGCTGGTCACTCTACACCCCCCTCGGGAACTCACCCGAGCGAGTGACGCGTCGCCTGCTCGCCGGCGAACGCGCCGCAGCCTACAACACACGCTTTCCGATCAACACCTACGCGTGCCGCCTAGCCGCGGCGATCCCCGACGAGCCCCGAGCGTCGGCACACGCCCGGGTTCTCGGCAGACTCGGGCTCCTCGCCCTGGAGGCAGGACACGTAGCGCTCAGCGACGCTGGCGTTCTTGGCAGCGCGCGTCTCGGACTCTTCTCCGCCATGGGCGGCCTCAGGGCGCGCTGGAATGACCTGATGCCCGCCTTGAGTGGCCAGCGCCCCGACTTCTCCGATTCTTGGCAACAGGGCTTCAAGAACCTGCACCCCTTCTGGATGCTGCAGCATCTCTCCAACAACGCGCACGCGCTCTTGGCCCAGGACATCGGCGCCCGCGGCGACGGCATCACCGTGAGCGGCGCCAATGCGGGAGCTCAGGCGCTCGCCGCCGCTTCACGATCGCTTGCGGATCGTGCCATCGACGTGGCTCTGGTCATTGCCTACGACTCGCTGATCGAGCCCGAGACGCTGCTAGAAATGGCCGCGCGCGGCGCGCTCACGACAGCGACGCTCGCAGAGCTGCGCGCACCCTACGACCGACTCGCGCGCGGGGCAGTCCCCGGCGAGGCAGCCGCAGCGCTCGTACTCGAACGCCGCGACGAGGTCGGATCGCGGGCGCGCGCTAGCCTCGCCATCGTCGACGCTGCCGACGGAGAGAAGACCGAACCAGGCAGCGCGACCCTAGCGCGCACCGTTCAGCGCCTGATCCATAACGATCGCGCACTCGGCGGCGGCGCACTCGGCGGCGGCGCACTCGGCGGCGGCGCACTCGGCGGCGGCGCACTCGGCGGCGGCGCACTCGGCGGCGGCGCACTCG
>Ga0315910_10000732_pt1 | contig 31588 bp, 28 predicted proteins | sample EdamamesoilMG_FD_204470 | JGI IMG/M metagenome (GOLD analysis project Ga0315910, IMG submission 204470) | Garden soil microbial communities collected in Santa Monica, California, United States - Edamame soil | ecosystem: Environmental > Terrestrial > Soil > Garden | place: USA: California... | reverse complement strand
CGTCCACCTCAGGGCTACGCCTGCCGGTGCTCATGTCCGCGAGTTGCGCCTCGGCGGCCGCGAGCGCCTCGTCCGCTTGTTTCACGGCGGCGGCCTCCTGCGTGGATTCGAGGCTGAACAACGCCGCGTCGATCGCGACAGCCTGACCGCGCTGCACGGCCAAACGTTCGAGCCGTCCCGCAACACCGGAGCCGACGTGCACGAACTCCCCCTCGACATAGCCTTGATACGTTCCAGGGGTGGCGTCGGAGCAAGCCGACAGTGTTGCGACCGCCGCAATCGCGAGCGCGATCGGCCGTATCATCTCGCCGTTCTTCATCGTTCTTGTTCGTTCAGCTTGGCCTAATCACGGCGCCAATCTACAACGATCGCCGCACCGCGATCCAATGTGCCCAAGGCGTAGCACGATGCGGTCACACTCGTTGTTGGGAACGCTCGTCGTGGTGGCCGCGTGTTCGCCTGCGCCGTCCGAAGACGCCGCGCAGTCGGCGGTGTGAAGAGTGGGCGATGTTCCGCGGGCATTGTCCCGTTGGTGGGCGGCGCATTGCTGGCTATGCAACGGAAGCCGCGCGTTACTGCGCAATCACGGGCGGCGACTACACCGTGACTTCCACAGCTGGCGCCACGGAGACCGGAGCCTGCGCGCTGCCTGGCGGCACCGAGTGCGACGCGGACGCCTTTTATCGAAGTCCGTGCGGGGACTGATCTAGAGCACGGCGCGATCGCGAACGAATTGCGACACGATCCATTTCTCGCCGCCCTGGTAAGCGATCGTTTTCTATTCCCACAGTAGTAGGACAGGCACTGCCATCAGTCCGAGCAAGAGTACGATTCCGATCACGGTCAGCGCGACCTGTAACGGTCGCGTGCGCAGCACGTCTGCGAAGGTCTCCGCGGTACCGTTCCGCTCCGCCTCCGCGCGTTCCGCGCGCGCACGCACCTGGCGTTCGCGTTGATACTCGGCCATCAGCCGCTTTGCTTGCGCGACGTCGCCGTCCTCGCGTATCCAGATGGCGCCCGAGATGCCCCACCGGTTGGGCGGTGTCTCGTAGTAGCCGATCCCGCCGGAATCGAGGAAACGACGCACGTCGTTGGCCTCGTCGTCGGGCACGTCGCGCAAGTTGAGTAGAAGCTTCGACACGCCGGGATGATAGCGGAAGCACGGAGCCTGACCGTCTGGTGCAGAAGTTGCATCCAGTCAGCCTGAGACCTGGCTGCGCGCCAACTGGGAGGAACGCATGACACGTCCCGTCCTCACGGCTACTGTGCTCGCCTTACTCCGCTCCGGCCTGACCGTCCGCGATGTCGCCGAACTATTCCGAGTTCACCCGCTGGCCATCAAAGCATTGCTGACGTAAGAATTTGTAGACGTTACAGACGCGGAGCAGTCGGGTCCGGACCAAATCCGGGCGGCGCGATCAAGACACGCTCCCTGTCGGTCGGCGTCAGCGTTGGCATCGGCATCGCCGTGGGCATCGGCGTCGGCTTCGGTGGCCGGTGCGTCGCCTGCTCGGCTCGAAAACGCGCCATCGCTTCGGCGCGTGCGCGCTCGCGTGCTTCGGGCGGGAGCGCCGCAGCTTCAGCCAGTGCTACGGCTAATCTTTCCTGCGGCGCTCGTGCGCGCTCGGGTCCAAGTCCGCACATCGGGGAGAGATCGTCGCCGGGCTGCACGTAGGCGCAAATTCCGGCGAGGGCGGCGAGCTGCGCTGCCCTGAGTCGGGCGTCCTCCTCGGCCGGCTGCGCGTGCGCGCAGACCGTGAGCAACGCCAACAACGACGCTGCCAAACTTGGTCTCACGAGCTGATACTGCGCGCTCGCAGGGGCGCCGTCCATGACGGACGTCCCTACGCCATTGCCACACCTATCCTGCGGCCGTTGCGGCTCGCTCGCTAGCGAGTCACGGCGATTCCCCTCACCCATCCGGGCGCAGAGAAAGACGGCTGCCGGGCACTTCCGTCGAAGCTATGGAGTGAGCGCACCGAAACAAAAAAGCCCCCGGCTTTTAGCCGGGGGCTCTTGCTACACAGCAGGGTTCAGCCTACCGGCTGACCTCGACGATGGTTCCGCCACCAGGGGCGCCGTTCCCGGCATCGCCGTTGGAGACAACCTTGACCCAGAGTGCATCGTTGTCCTTGAAGTACGAGGTGTCGCTGGCTTTGCGCAGCGCATCCAGGCTGTCCTGCGGCGCGCCCGCGGCTGCGGTGGTGAATCCCGGCAACTGAAAAATGACCCAGGAGCCGCGATCCAGTTCCGTCAGGTTGAGGAACACGGACGGCCTTTCGGTGCTCATCTTGATCTCGGTGCCGGCACGTACGTTGGTGGCGGTTACGGTGTACTCCTTGCCATTGCGGCTGAGAACGACTGGCGGCTGAGCAGGAGGTCCACCGGCACCACCGGGTCGAGCACCAAATGCGCCGGGACCAGCGCCGCCAGCCGGAGCAGCAGGTCCGCCGGCGCCGGCTGCCGCAACGGGACCACCCGCGCCCGGACCGGCACGGCCGGCTCCTCCGGGACCTGCACCCTGAGCTCCGCCGAGTCCACCACCGCCGCCGAAGCCGGGGCCACCCGGCCCGGCAAACGTCAGGCGCCCGATATCGCCCTTGCACACTGCAGCATTCCAGGTGGGCTTGATCTCACAGGCTTCTGTGTCGACTGCGATGCTGTCGTTGACGCCATCGTGGATGAGAACGTAGGAATTGGGGCCGCCGCCGAGCGAGCCGTCCCTGTCGCGGTAGGCCGCGGTCCTATAAGACGCAGTCGTAAAGTTATCGCTGGCCCACTTGCTGTTGTTCGTCATCAGCGGGAAATACACGGGCTTGGCGTCGACGAATTTCAAGCGCTCGAAGGCGTTATTGGTGCTGACGCCGAAGCTGCTGAACATCAGGTTAGAGATCGCTCCCGTCTTGCGAGTGGCGTTGTCCTCGTAATTCCGGAAGGTGGTATTCACCACGTCATGACGGTAGTCGTAATACTCATAGCCGCGGATCGGAAAATCCGGCAGTACGGGCTTCGGCAAGCTGCGGCCGTAAGCCTTTTCCGCGTCGGTCCTGGGATTGCCGATATTCTCGGTTTCGCCCACGAACAACGAGTCGACGACCTTTGACGTAAAGGCGTAACGACCGAATGCACCAGACGCGTGCGTAAAGCCGATAGCGTTGTCGGCGAGCTTCAGGTTCCTGAACACGTGCATCTCACCGCGGCCCCAGATAGCGCCATTGCGGTTCTTGTAACTGGTGAGATCCTCGAAAACCGATTCGAGCGCCGTGCTGTTCGGGTCAGCGGGATTTTCAAGGCCGGTATGCGAGCTGCCCGTAACGCCGAAGGTGTTATCGGCCGCAATGTTTCGGTCGAACATGAAGGAGTCGTAGTTGGAGTGGGCGACGTTGCCCTTGAACTCGCGGAACGGCGTTCGACGCGGCCAGGTTGCCTTGCTGATCTCCGTGCCCTCGAACTGACCGTTCGGGTGCTCCGGCAATGACATCCAGAAGCCGTTCGCGTCGGAACCCGCGGCCACGTTGTCGCGGTAGGTGTTGTCCGGGTTCGTGATCCAGAACGTCGATACCGTGTTGTCCGAAGGCAGCAGGACATCCTTCGAGGCCTGGCCACTCGTTCTGATGCCCTGGCGATTCTCGTAGTCTGCGCTCTCTCCGGACGCAGCGAGGTTGGTCGGGACACAGGGCAGGGTCGGATGACACTTGGTCTGGATTCCCAAGTTGCGGACAAACTGGTTGCCGGTCTCGATGCCGTCTTCAACGAAGAAGCAGTGACCGACGGTGTTGTAGGTCACGTTGTTTTCAACGCGCAGATTGTGCGTGCCATGCACGGTCACACAGCGGTTGAAGGTGTCGTGGATGGCGGCGTTCTTGATGTACTGCCCCTGCCCCTCGCCGACCAGATGCCAGTGGATCGGATACCGGGCCTTGGTCAGATGTTGGCCCATGCGATTGAGCTCGACGCCCTCGACATACATCTTGCTCGAGGGCATCGCCATGATGTGGCCGCCCAGGAATGACTGCTCCGCATCGGCCGAGGCCTGGATCTTGATGTTGCGTGTCAGCAGACCGACTTCGCCGCGCTCGTCCACGTCGAAGGTGATCTTGCCGAAGTGCATGTAGTCGAGCTTCTTGTCGAGCGTGACCTTGTTGCCGCGGATGGCGGAGATGGTGCGCCGCTCGGCCTGCCGGGGATCGAAATCCGTCGAAGCGAGGACGATCTCGTCGCCGACTCGCCAGCCCGCGGCGTTCAGGACCTGGATCGAAGTGCTGCCTGCGTTAGCCGTGCTCGCGAGCTTGGTCCACGTGTTGGTCCGATCACCGTGTAGGTTCAGCGTTCCACCCGAGATCATGATCCCGCGGTCACCCATGCCGGCCATGACGTCTTCATTGGGAACGGTGTTGGTGAAGGTGATGGTCGCCTTTCGCGTATGCGGGGCGGCTTCGCTGCCGATGGCCAGCTCCCCGTGCAGCATGATCCACTCGGTGGTCAGCTCGAGATCAGCATTGTTTGCGAAGGTGAGCCTGCCATCGATGGACAAACCGCCGAGCGCCGGCGGACTGACGTCGAGGATCACGTCCTTGTCTCTCCCGATCGTGACCTTGTCGCCTGCGACCGGCACCTTGCGGTTGGGCCACGTTTCAGGATTGGACCAATTCGTCGGCTGAGCCGTCTGAGCTCTTGCCTCCTGAGTGCCTACGACAGCAAGTGCGCCGACGAGGCCGATTGTCAATGAAAGAAGGAGCGAGCCAGTTAGTTTTCGCATGTCATCCCCCCATGGTGACCGGCAATACAGCGCCGAAGGATAGCGCGATTGCAGACGCTTGGCGCATGTCGGTCGTGCGCCCCTCGACGAGGCGGGCCCTAGGCCGCGGTTATGTTACTGCCGGTTTGTAGGTGTTCTCGGTCTTTGCTATGAATACATCGCTGGTCTTAAACACGAGATGACCACGAGGCCCGATAAGAGGTCACGATGGCGTTGCCACGAATCGTTTACCTAGTTGCGGTGCTGGCATTAGCCAGCTGTGGAGGTGGTGGCAGCGGCGACGGGACGCCTGGCGTTACGCCTCCTGTCACGCCTCCCCCATCCCTGGCACCGGTGATGGTTCAAGGGACCGTGCAAAAGGGTCCTTTCATCGTAGGCTCCACGGTACTGATCAATCGACTCGACAGCCGAGGGCGCTCGACGCCCTCGACGTTGTTGGCCGAGATCGAGGACAGCGTCGGTTCGTTTTCCTTCGAGACGAACGAAAGAGGGCCGGTCCAGATCGTCGCCTCGGGCTATTACTTCAGCGAGCTGACGGGCCAGATCTCGAACGGTGTCTTGACGCTGAAGGCGCTGTACGACGTTAGCGATGACACGCGGCAGATCGCCCACGTGAACATCCTGACCCACTTGATCAACGACCGCGTGTTGGAGCTCATTGCCGATGGCCAACCCGGCCTCGACGAGGCGCTGGCGCAAGCCGAAGACGAGTTGGTCGCCGCTCTCTCCGAGGCGCTGACGGTTTCGAATCTCAATGACTTTTCAGCGTTGAGCTTGTACGACTCCGGCGCCGCGCAGAACAATACGCTCGGCAACGCATATCTATTGGCGCTGTCGACCGGCTTCTACAAATATGCGGAGACCAAGGCGAGGGAGTTCGGCACGGCGACCGACGCGGAGCTCACTCTGACTCTGAATCGACTCTCCGACGACTTGGCTGACGATGGCCGTCTCGTGCCCGGGCCCTTCATCAGAGAATTCGTTACCGCGATTCGGAGCCTGAGCCCGGAGACCATCGCGGCGAATCTCCGTTCGCGAAGCTTGGTCGATTATCCGCAAGGCCTCGACGTACCCGACATCTCGGTCTTCCTCGACTTGTGCGCGGGCACCTTCGACTGTGCTTGGGAACCCGGCGCTCCGATGCCGGTGGTTTCCACCGGCCAAGCGGCCGCCGTGCATGCCGGTAAGGTTTACGTGTTCGGCGGCGCGCCCCCTAGTCCACGCGGCGCCATCTCGAAGGGCGGCTCCGAGGTCGATGCGTACGATCCAATCGCGAACGAATGGACGACGAAACGTTCGATGCCAATCGCGTCGACCGCCCATGCGGCGCATACCATCGGCGACAGAATCTACGTCGTCATGGGTGCCCAGCCGTTCTTCCGCCAGCTTCAGAACGGCCTCTATGCCTATGACCCCATCACGAACCAATGGTCTGTAAGAGCTCCTCGGCCAACATACCGAGTCGACTTCGCGAGCGCCGTTGCCGGCGGCTTGCTCTATGTCATCGGCGGATCAGGCCTGGTCGGTGACGGTCCGGGCGGGATGGGGGGTGAGTATGAGCTCAAGAGACATGTCGAGATCTACAACCCAGTCACTGACCGTTGGTCAACCGGAGCGCCATTGCCTTACGCACTTGTGGGCGGGCAAACCTGCGTCTTTTCCAATCAGATCTATGTTTTTGGCGGCATGAGTGCCGGCAGCGTCTATGAGCGATCCATTCTGACCTACGACACGACGTCGAACTCCTGGTCCGCGAAATCTCCGATGCCTGATCTCCGCTTCGGATTCGCCTGTGCAGTCGTGGACGGTGCTGCGTACCTGGTGGGTGGATACGGACGCGGCGTAGCCGAGATGGTCAACGACATCGCGCGTTACGACCCCTTCGTGGAGACGTGGTCGTCTCCGACTCGCCTCAAAACTCCGCGCTACGAACTATCTGCGCCTGTCGTGGGCAAGCAAATCATCACGATGGGAGGTACGACGTACACGCCCTGGAGCCCGAGCAATCCGGACAACTTCAGGTCAGCCGACGTCGTCGAGATCTTGGACACCGAAGAACTCTGAACAAACCGACATTGCCGCGCTGCGGTTTGCGAGCCGCGTCAACGCCGGCGCGGCAACATGCGCGCCAGCACGTCGTCCTTTTGCACCACGTGATGATGAATCGCCGCGCCCGCGTGCGCGAGTATGAGCACCCAAAACACGTACGGGCCGACAACGCCGTAGTGGAATGTATCGAAAAAGTCGTTTAGCTCCGCGTACGTGATACCGAAGGTATCTTGCAGCCACGCCATGATGCGAGTGGTTGTGAAAGGTGGGATGCGAAACGCGCCGTAGTCCACACCCCCGCCGTTGCCCAAGTATCCCGTGAGCGGCATCGCGAGCAGCAAGAAGTACAGCAAGAAGTGGCTCGAGTGCGAGGCCCACCGTTGCCAGCGCGGCATCGCGTCCGGCAGCTTCGGCTTGGGATTCATCGCTCGCCACGCAATACGCAGCAGCACGGGAATCAGGATCGTGAAGCCGATGACCTTGTGGTAATTGAGCCCCGGAGGCGGGCGCTGATCGGTTCTCCCGGTTAGATAGACAATCACGACGTACGCGATCAGCACCCACAGCGCGATGAGCCAGTGCAGCCACTTGGCCACGCTTCCGTAGCTCGAAGCGGTGTTCTTCAGCGTCATCGCGCTTGCTCGGCGGCGATCCTCGCGAACGCTTAGGCGCTAGCGCGGCGACAACGGCAGAGCGCCCGAAGCGTCGTACTGCACGGGGCAGCCGAAGAGGAACACACCCTTCGCGGCCTGATCGCTGCAGAACTTCTGCGCGGCCTCGGCCTGCTTCTGCGTGTTCGCGAGCGTGTCCTCGATCGAAAGGCCGCCCGGCGGGCCGTGCACGGCCACGTTCTTGAGCGGCTTCAAGTTATACGCCTCGAGGTTCGTCTTCATGGCGCCTGCCCACCAATGCCAGCTCCAGGCTTCGTCGCCGAGATCGCCCTCCATGAGAATCCGCTGCTCCGGCAAGTACGCGAGCACGCCGTTCGCCATGTGCGTGTGATTGAGCACGCGATAGATGTCGAGGCGCTGAGTTCGGTCCTCCAACGTGAGGTGCTCGTCCACGGGCACGAACTGAAGCGGGTGCGGGCTCTTCGCGAGATCGTCCGGATACACGCTGGCCGGCCGCTCGATCATCTCGCGGATGATGCCCTCGTTGCCTCGATGCGAGATCACGGAAAGCCCGCGCGACACCGCGGCGCGCAGGCCCGCGGTGTGATCGAAGTGATGATGGCTCACGATCACGGCCGTCACCTGCTTGCCGCGCACGAGCGCGTTGGCAGCGTCGATGCGCGCGAGCGTGGGCGCGGGACCGCCGCCGGCTTCGAACATCACGAGGTGATCGTCGAACTCGATCACGGGGCCGCCATTCGTGCCCACGCGCACGTCCCACACCCCTTTGCCGAGTGCGGTGACGGTCGCGGTGGGAGCGGCGCCCGCGTTGCGCTGCGGCGGCGCGGGGAACGCGGGCAGCTCGTTCGCCGGGAGGTCGACCCGATACGAATCCACCTGGAACATCAGCGTGATCTGATCACGCCAGTCGATGCGGTTCATGAGGCCGAGCGGCAGCTGCACGCCCGAGAATACGGCGTAGCCCGTGAAGTACGATGTGACCGCGACTTCGCCCAAGTTCTGGTGCGGCACGACGCGCCGCGTCCATGTGGGCAGATGCGTGGCGGGGTCGAACGCGATCCAGATGGCCGCGCCGCCGTCGGGTGTGAACTGCACGACCGGATCGCCGCCCTCGATCGTGACGGCGCCCAGCGCGGTCTTCGAATCGAGCGCCGCGAGCAACGCGGGCAGCGGATGGTCGAGCATGTCGCCGCCGGTCTGCAGCGTGCTCGTGCGCGGCCAGCTGGTGCCGAACGGAGCGGCGAACGGGAACATGAACGCCCAGCGCTCTTGGTACACGGTCCTGCCGTTCCGCAGATCGAACGTACGCTGCGCGTCCGCCACGCCGCGCCACTTCGGCGGCGAGTTAACGTCGCCCGTGACATTGCCGCCGCCGTCGAAGTAGAGCTGCTGGCCGTAGCCCGTGAGCGCGAAGTTCTCGATGCGCCGCAAGCGCTCGATCCCGCCCATCGCCTCCGCGGCGGAGTCGAGCAGCCGTTTGGCCGGCGCCGGCTGCGCCGAGGCGCTCACCGCAACCAAGCTCAGCAACGCCGCCATGAAAAGCGCGGCGAGGCGACGAATGTTGTCGGGCATGTTGTAGCTCCTCGTACGCATGGCGGCTGCGGTTAGTTGAAGTCGAAGAGATCGTCGGCGTCGGGCTTCTCCATGCCGCGTTCCCAGTACTGTTCCCAGATGTGCGCCCACGGGCGCCCGTACATGTCCGGCACTTCGAACTCGAACTTACGTCCCGGGGTGAGCGGCGTGGCCGTGCCCTCGACGGGATAGATCGTCTGGATGCACTCGATGTAGACGATGGGATTGACGCTCGCATCGTCGAACTCGGCGAGCTTCATGAGGCGCTGGACGACGCGGATCGGTTCGACGAGCGCCTCGGGGTCGTAGAGGATCGCCTCGTGGTTGAGCCCCAGGTATTTGCCCGTCGCGTCGTGGATTGGCGTGTAGATCTCGATCGACTGCATCTGGTTCGAGTGCTCGAAGGCCGTGTGCGAGGCCCACGCTTGGATGTTCGAGGTCCACGTGATGAGTGTGTCCTCGTCCCAGAAGCCGATCGTCTCGCCGTACCAGCGCGGCACATTCTCGCCGAGCCGCGGCACCGGGCCGTCCATCTTGAATTCGCGCCCCACGTGGATGTTCGTGACGAAGTTCGCCGCGCCCGTGCCGTAGATCTGCACGAGCTTGGGCGTCACCATCACTTGCCGATCGTAAGCGGCCCACTCGTGCCAACGGCGCATGAAACCTTCCGGCCAGCAATACTGCGACGGCCACATCGGCTTGTTCGTGTGCCCGTGATGGTAGGCCTCCTGCACCACGCGCTTCTGATACTCGGGCGTGAGCAGCGACAAGACCGTCGGCACCTGCACGTGCTGCATCCGCAGCCAGTAGTCGTTGTTCGGGCTGAAGCGCGGCTGGCGATAGACGCCGTTCCACTCGTCCGGCACCGTCGTCTTCGTTTGCACGCGCGGGCCGCCGCGTGAACGCGTTTCCGCGAGCAGCGCTTCGTAGTGCGCTTGCGCGGTGCGGAATTGGTACGGGCTCACGATCGACTCGCGCGAATAATCGCGATCGCAGTAGCCCCATGGCGCGTTCGCGGGGTTACCGTCCGTCGGCGTCGGCCCGTTGCGGCTCCAGAGGTTCTCGATGGCCACGGGGCTGTTGCAGCGAAAGTAACGAGGGTCGCTCCACGAGGCGCGATCTTTGTAGAAATCGTCCGTCGTGAAGAGATCGCGCTCGAGCGGTTCGATGCCGGGCGGCGTTTGCCCGGAGGGTGCTGAGCCGACGAATTGCCCTTCGCGCGTGGCGGCTGAGCCTACGACCTGGCTTTTATTAACGTCCTGCTCGAGCGGGGCCGCGCGGCCCACGCTCACGAACCCGATGTCGGCGGCCTGTTGAGCGGCGGCCGGCATCGCGACGAGCCAAAGACAAGCGAGCGCGATCGCCCGGCGGACCGGAGCTTCCATGATCATGAGCTTCCCCCAAAAAGGAACCTGTGAGCTTAGAGCGAGGAGCACGGCGCCGGAAACCAATAAATCGATAGTTGGTATCGCTGCGCGTTATGCGAACGTCTCGTCTCGCGCGGGGGTTCTGCACGGCCGGCGCGTATCTGCCGCCGACCGCGAGCTTATCTGCATGCGGGACGACGGCGATATCCAGAGCACGCTCACCGGCACAGAATGGGTGATTGAGCGAGCCGTCTTGTAGTGAGTCCGTAGAAAAGGACGCGATGGGACTGTGGCCTGGCACTCCGCCGAGCAAGCCCTGTTAAGTGCTGCGCGGCAGGACCATTGGGAGTTGGTAGCGGGGGTAGGATTCGAACCTACGACCTTCGGGTTATGAGCCCGACGAGCTACCAGGCTGCTCCACCCCGCACCAGTAGGAGCCCGGCATCATACAGAGCCGTACCCGGCAAGGCTAGCCGCCGAGAACGCGCGTGCAAAGATCGAGTAACCCGCCCGGAAACAGGCCAAGAACCAGCAGTCCGAGCGCGTTCGCGCTGATCACGATTCGCATGTCGGGCGCTGCAATGAGAGGCGTCGTGTCGGTGGGCTCGGCGAAGTACATGTACCAGACCACGCGAATGTAGTAGTACGCGCCAATCACCGCGAACAACATTCCGACCGCGGCGAGCCAGACCAGTCCTGCATCGAGCACGCTCCCGAGCACCACGAGCTTCGCGTAGAACCCAACAAACGGCGGCACGCCGGCCATGCTGAACATGATCATGAGCATCACGAGCGCAAACCACGGGCTCCGTGCGTTCAAGCCTTTGAAGTCCTCGAGACGCTCTGCGTCATAGCCGCGCCGGCTCAGCAGGATGATCATTCCGAAGGCCGCGGCGGCCATCAGCACGTACGCGAACGTGTAGAACATCGCGGCCGATAGCCCATCCTCGGTACCGGCGATGAAGCCCATGAAGATGAAGCCGACGTGCGAGATCGTCGAGTACGCGAGCATGCGCTTCAAGTTTGTTTGCGCGATCGCGACCAAGTTGCCTAACCCAAGCGACAGCACGCAGAGCACGATCAGCATGTCGCGCCAGCCACCGTCGTGGAGCCCACCGAGCCCCTCGACGAGCACACGCCACACCAGCGCGAACGAGGCGAGCTTCGGCACAGAGCCGATGAATAACGTCACCGGCGTCGGCGCGCCTTGGTACACGTCGGGCAGCCACATATGGAACGGCACTGCGCCGAACTTGAACGCGATGCCGACGATGATGAACGCGAGCGCGAGCAACACGGGCACGCCCACCTGGCTCGTGGAGCCGACGCGAGCCGCGAGCTCGGCGAGCTCGAGCGTGCCCGTGACGCCGTACAGCAGCGAGATGCCGTACAACAGCGTGCCCGACGCGATCGCGCCGAGCACGAAATACTTCATCGCCGATTCCGCCGACACTGCCGAGTCGCGATTGAACGCGACCAGCGTGTACTGCGACAGCGCCAGCACCTCGAGGCCGAGGTACAGCGTCAACAAGCTCGCAGCCGAAATCATGATCATGATTCCGAGCAGACCGAACAAGCCGAGAATGAAGAACTCGCCCTTCAGCAGCCCGTTGTTCTGTAGGTATTCGCGCGAGTACAGGAACGTGATGCCGAGCGTCACGTACGCGAACATCTTCAGCACGCCGCTGGCGGGATCCGTGACGAACGAGCCATTGAACGTGACGACCTGCTCGTCGACACCGAAGTAAAATGTCACGGCTGCCGTGGCAATCAACACCAGCATCGCGAGCACGTAGGTGACTTCGCGCTGATCGTCGCGCAGGAACACGTCGACGAGCAGAACGACGCAGATCGCAAACCCTAAGAAGATCTCCGGAGCGGCGGCGGCGTAGTTGAGATCCATGGCGCGTCCTCTAGAGCTTCGACTGGCCGACGTGGATCAACAACTGGCCCAGCGACGCGTCCATCGCGTCGACGAGCGGCGCGGGCCAAATGCCCACGATCAGAACGGCAATCGCGAGCACCATCAGCATCCAAAACTCGCGCGAGCTAACGTCCGTGAGCGTTGCGACATGGTCGTTCGCAACCTCTCCGAACACGACGCGCTTGATCATCCACAGCGTATACGCAGCGCCGAGAATCAATGTCGTCGCGGCGAAGAACGCGAGCCACGCGCTCGCGTGGAACGTGCCGAGGATCACGAAGAACTCGCCGACGAACCCGGACGTGCCCGGCAGGCCCGCATTCGCGAGCCCGAACAGCACCATCAGCGCCGCGAACTTCGGCATCGTGTTGATGACGCCGCCGTAGTCGCCGATCTCGCGGCTGTGCATGCGGTCGTAGAGCACGCCGACGCAGAGGAACAACGCGCCGGAGATCAGCCCGTGCGACAGCATCTGCATCATGCCGCCCTGCAGCGCGAGGCGCGCGCCGTCCGAGCTCGGCGCAGCTTCGGTCGCTCCGAAGATCACGAAGAAGCCGAGCGTCACGAAGCCCATGTGCGCGATCGAGGAGTACGCGATGAGCTTCTTCATGTCGCTCTGCACGAGCGCTACGAAGCCGATGTAGACCACCGCGATCAGCGACAACGTGATCATGAGCCACGCGAGCTCGTGACTCGCATCCGGCGCGATCGGCAGGCTGAAACGGATGAAGCCGTAGCCGCCCATCTTGAGCAAGATCGCGGCCAGGATCACGGAGCCGCCGGTCGGAGCCTCGACGTGTGCGTCGGGCAGCCACGTGTGCACGGGGAACATCGGTACTTTCACCGCGAACGCGAGCAGGAACGCGAAGAAGATCAGCACCTGCTCGTTCATGCCGAGCGGCAGATCTTGGAAGGACGCGATGGAGTAATCGCCCGCCTGCAGATACATGTAGATCAACGCGACGAGCATGAACACGGAGCCGAGGAACGTGTAGAGGAAGAACTTCACGGTGGCGTACACACGCCGCGCCCCGCCCCACACGCCGATGATGATGAACATCGGCACGAGCATGGCTTCCCAGAACACGTAGAACAGCAGCGCGTCGGTGGCCGCGAACGTGCCGATCATGAGCCCTTCGAGGATCAGGAACGCGGCGAAATATTGCGCCGGACGAGTCTCGATGACCTTCCACCCCGCAATGACGACAAATGGCGTGAGGAACGTCGTCAACAAGACGAGTGGCATCGAGATGCCGTCGACACCGAGCGCGTAGTCGGCATTGAAGCGCGCGATCCACGAGACGTTCTCCACGAACTGCATGTCCGGGGAGTTGAAATCGAAATGCACCCAAAGGGGCAAGCTCGCGACGAACGTCAGGATCGACGTGCCGAGAGCGACCTGCTTACCGAGCTGTGCACGCTGCTCCGAGCCCAGCAGCATGACGACGATGCCGCCGAGGATCGGTAACCACACGATGACGCTGAGCACCGGCCAAGTCATTGCGTCACCCGTTCACGCCGTAGACGAGCCAGCCGACGAGTAGCGCGAGGCCCACGATCATCGCGAAGGCGTAGTGGTACAGGTAGCCGGACTGGAGCCCCCGCGTCAGCATGGCGATCGCGCCGACCGCCTTCGCGCTGCCGTTCACGACAGCGCCGTCGATGAGCATCTGGTCGCCGACCTTCCATAGGCCAAAACCCAAGCCGCGCGTGGCGCGCGCGATCACGTTCTCGTTGAACCAGTCGAAGTAGTACTTGTTCATGAGCAGGCGGTGCAGCGCACCGAACTGCGTTAGCAAGCGCTGCGGTATGTCGGGACGCTTCAAGTATAGGAACCACGCCACGAGCGCCCCTGCGGCGGCGAGCCAGACTGCGACTCCGGTGAGACCGTGGTGGACGAAGTCCGCGGGCCCGTGGAACTCCTCGCCCACGATCTCGAGCGGGTTCTGCCCTTCGAGGTTGAAGATCGCGCCATCGAAGTACTCGCCGAACAACACCGGACCGATCGTGAGCCAGCCGATCACGACGGACGGGATCGCCAGCGCCATCAATGGGCCGGTGACGACGAGCGGGGTCTCGTGCAGATGCTCCTTCGTGTGGTGCTCCATGCGTTCCTTGCCATGGAACACGACGAACAGCAGCCGGAAGCTATACAGCGACGTGATGAACACGCCGATCAGCACCGCCCAATACGCGATCTCGTGGCCCGGCGTGGTCGACGCGTGGACGGCCTCGATCAAAGCGTCCTTCGAGAAGAAGCCCGAGAAGCCGGGGAATCCGATCAGCGCGAGCGTGCCGATTACCGAAGTCCAGTACGTGATGGGCAGATACTTCCGCAGACCGCCCATCTTGCGGATGTCCTGCTCGTGGTGCATCGCGATGATCACCGAGCCCGCCGCCAGGAACAGCAGCGCCTTGAAGAACGCGTGCGTCATCAAGTGAAAAATGCCGGCGGCGTAAGCCGAAGCGCCGAGCGCCACGGTCATGTAACCCAGCTGCGACAGCGTCGAGTACGCGATCACGCGCTTGATGTCTTGCTGCACGAGCCCGAGCAGACCCGTGAAGAACGCCGTGATCGCGCCGATGATGATGACCACCGACAGCGCCGTCTGCGACAACTCGAACAACGGCGACATGCGCGCGACCATGAAGATGCCGGCCGTGACCATCGTAGCCGCGTGGATCAACGCGGAGATCGGTGTCGGGCCTTCCATCGAGTCCGGCAGCCAGACGTGCAGGGGCACCTGCGCCGACTTACCCATCGCGCCGACGAACAGGCAGATGCACGCGAATGTGAGCAACGACCACGGCGTACCGTTGACGATCTCGATCGTCTCGCCCGAGAGGCGCTGCGCATCCGCGAACGTCAACGCATAGTCGAGCGTGCCCGTGGCCGCCGCGAGCGCCGCGATGCCGAGCAGGAACCCGAAGTCGCCGACGCGGTTGACGAGGAACGCCTTCATATTCGCGAAGATCGCGGTCGGCCGCTTGTACCAGAAGCCGATCAGCAAGTATGAAACGACGCCGACCGCCTCCCAGCCGAAAAACAGCTGCAGGAAGTTGTTGCTCATCACGAGCATCAACATCGAGAACGTGAACAACGAGATGTAGCTGAAGAAGCGCTGATAGCCGTCGTCATCGTGCATGTAACCGATGGTGTACACGTGCACGCACAGCGACACGAACGTGACCACGGTCATCATGAGCACCGTGAGCCGGTCGACGAGGAAGCCCACCTCGAAGTAGATGCCGCCCATCGAGGCCCAGCGGTACACGGTGCCGTTGTAGCTCTCGCCGCCGTCAAGCAGGAAGTACTTGAGCACGTACAGCGACAGCACGAACGAAATGGCCACGCCGAGGATCGTGATCCAATGCGCCCCTGCCCGGCCGATACGCTTGCCGAACAGCCCCGCCACGATGGCCGCGAGGAGCGGTGCGAGCACGATGGTGAGATAGACGTTTGCCACGCTCAGCCCTTCAGCCTATCGAGCTCTTCGACGTTGATGCTGCGCGTGTTGCGGAACAGCACGACCAGGATCGCGAGGCCGATCGCAGCTTCGGCGGCCGCAACCGTCAGAATGAAGAACACGAACACTTGCCCCGTGGGGTCGCCAAGCATCCGCGAGAACGCGATGAAATTGAAGTTCACGGCCAGCAGCATCAGCTCGATGCACATCAACAGCAGGATCACGTTCTTGCGGTTGATGAAGATGCCGGCCACGCTCAAGCTGAACAGCACGGCCGCGAGCACGAGGTAATGCGCCGTCGTGATGATCATAGGTCTTTGCTCGACTCGACCTTGACGATGCGCACGCGGTCCTCGCGGCGCACGGCTACCTGCTTCGCGATGTCCTGCACCTTGAGCCCCGGGCGCTTACGCATCGTGAGCGTGATGGCTGCGACGATCGCGAGCAGCAGGATCACGGACGCGATCTCGAATGCGTAAACGTGCTCCGTGTAGAGCACGCGGCCGAGCTCCTTGGTATTGCTGTAGTCGGCCGGCTGGCCTTGCGGCGTCGTGAGGAACCGCAACCCCTGGGCCTTGAACCAGACCACGTGGCCGATCTCGACCACGACCACCAACGCGACAGCCACTCCGAGCGGCAGGTAGCGCGTGAAGCCCTTGCGAAGCTCCTCGACGTTGATGTCGAGCATCATGACGACGAACAGGAACAGCACCATGACCGCACCGACGTACACGAGCACGAGCGCGATCGCGAGGAACTCGGCTTCGACGAGCAGCCAAAGCACCGCGCTCTGCACGAACGCGAGCACGAGAAACAGCGCGGAATGCACGGGATTCCGGGACGTAATGACGCCGAGCGCGGCCACGATCAAAATCGCCGCAAACGCGTAGAACATCACCCCGGTAACCACGCTCTTATTCTTCCTAGCGAAACGTCGCGTCGGCGGCCTTGTCTGCCGCGATCATGGCTTCGTACTTGTCGCCGACGGCGAGCAGCTTGTCCTTCGTCATGATGTTCTCGCCGCGCGCTTCCATGTGGTACTCGTGGATGCGCGTCTCGACGATCGCATCTACGGGACACGCCTCTTCGCAGAAGCCGCAGTAGATGCACTTGAACAAATCGATGTCGTAGCGCGTCGTGCGGCGCGTGCCGTCTTCGCCGACGTCGCTTTCGATCGTGATCGCGAGCGCGGGGCACACGGCCTCGCAGAGCTTGCACGCGATGCAGCGCTCTTGGCCGTTCGGATAGCGGCGCAGTGCGTGCAACCCACGGAAACGCGGCGATTGCGGCGTCTTCTCCTCCGGGTACTGCACCGTGATCTTCTTCACGAACAGCTGCTTCCACGTGACGAACATGCCACGCGCCAACTCGGTCATTGCGAAGGTCTTGATGAGATTCTTCATATCGCCTTTCCTTAGGCCTGCGCCCACGGACCGATTTGCAGGGCCGCCATCACACCTTCCACGCCGATCCACACGATCGTGACGGGAATCAACACCTTCCAGCCGAGCCGCATGATCTGGTCGTAGCGGTAGCGCGGGAAGGTGGCACGGAACCAGAGGAAAAGGAAACAAAAGGCCACCATCTTCAAGAGCAACCAGCCGATGCTTGGCCCGGCCAGAGCCTCGAGCAACCCGCCGATGATCGGGGTTGACAACGCGCTCTCCGGAATGAGTCCCGCGAGAGGCGAAAGCCAGCCGCCGAGGAAGAACACGACTGTCAGAGCCGTAATCAAGATCATGTTCGCGTATTCGGCGAGGAAAAACAGACCGAACGCGATGCCCGAATACTCGACATGGAAGCCTGCGACGATCTCGGACTCGCCCTCGGCCACGTCAAACGGTGCGCGGTTCGTCTCGGCAACGCCCGAGATGAAATACACGACGAAAAGTGGGAACAACGGGATGATGAACCACGAAAAGACGCTCGTGCCTTGCTGCGCGAGGATGATGTCGCCTAGGTTCAGGCTGCCGCCGGCCATCAACACTCCGACGAGTGCGAAGCCCATCGCGATCTCGTACGCGACGATCTGCGCAGCCGAGCGCATCGCACCCAGGAACGCGTATTTCGAGTTCGATGCCCAGCCCGCGAGGATCACGCCGTACACGCCGAGCGACGTCAGCGCCAATACGTACAACAGGCCCGCGTCGATGTCGGCAATCACGAACGTGTCGCTGAGCGGCACTACGGCCCATACCGCGAGCGCCGGCACAAGCGACAGCACCGGCGCGGTCAGGAATAGGAAGCGGTTCGCGCTCGACGGAACCACGACCTCCTTGAGCAGCATCTTGATGACGTCTGCGAACGGCTGCAGCAGTCCCTTCCACCCGACCCGATTCGGCCCCATGCGCGCGTGCATCCAGCCCAGGATCTTGCGCTCCCAGTACGTGAAGTACGCGACGCCGAGGATCAGCGGCACGAGCACGGCGACGATCTTGAGAACGCTGCCGACGATGACCTGCCAGGCGTCTTGCGGCGCCTGCCACGCAGCGACGAGCCAGTCGAAGACCATCATCACGACGCTCATTGCGCTGCCTGCCCCGCACTGCCGAGCACGGTCTGCTGCAACGCCTCGGCGCGGCGCACAACGGCGTCGATCGCGTAGATCGGCACGTCGAGGTCCGCGTTCGACACGGGGGCCCCGCGGCCATTCGCCGCAAACGAGCCTTTGTAACCGGTGTCGGTGGGATCGAGCTCACGCAAAGCGCCGAGCTCGTTGCCCAGCTCTTCGAGGATATCGCTCGGGGTCTGATACTCGCACCGCGGCAGCTCGAGCTCGTTGCCGAGCACGCGCAGCACACGCCAGCCCGCACGAGCCTCGCCGACGAGATCCGCGGCGGCATCGAAGCTCTGCCAACGGCCTTCCGCGTTGACGAACGTGCCGGCCGTCTCGGCAAACGTGCCGATCGGCAACAACACGTCCGCGACGTCGAGCAAGTCGTCGGAGACATAAGCGCTGAATGCGACGACCGCCGACTTGCGGAGGTTCGCGAGCGCGGCCCCGCCATCGGCCAGATCCTTGCTCGGCTCGACGCCGAACAAGATATATGCGTTGCGCGGTGTCTCGATCATCGCGCGTGCGTCCGAGCCCGGGCGCGTGACACCCTTGCCACCCACGCCGCGATGCGGCGTCGCTCCGGCGAGTGCGGCGCCTGCCGCGTTCGCACCCTCGCTCAAGTAACCGAGCGCGGCACCCGTGATCGCGGCGATGCCGGCGGCCAGCGTGCGCAGGTCGGAATAGTTCGGATGCCGCTGCGCGATGTGGCCCAGCAGCACGAGCGCGGGCTTCCGCGTCAACGTTTGCGCTGCGGCGCGATGCTCGTCGGTGATCGTCACACCCTCGGTCGAACGCGCGAGATGCGCCGGCACGGAGACGCCGGCCGCACCGGCCGCGGCTGCGAGCACGCCCGCGAGCTGGCGAGCGAGCGCATCCGGCGCAGCCTCGATGTAGGCCGAGGGCTTGAAGTGATACTCGTACGTCGCCGTGTTCACGAACGCGACGCTCGCGCCCTTGCGCGCAGCGGTGCGAATGCGGTGCGCTACGATCGGCACCTCCATGCGGAGGTTCGAGCCGATCACGAGCACGCCTTGGCGTGTGTCGAGGTCTGCGAGGCGAACGCCGGCCAGCGGAGCCTTCTGGTCAGACGACTGATCGCGAAAGTCGCGCTGTCGCAGTCGGTAATCGATGTTGTCGCTGCCGAGGTGGCGCGTGATCCGTTGCAGCAGATACGCCTCCTCGACGGTGGCGCTCGGGCTCACGAGCGTCCCGAGGCCGCTCGCGCCGCCGCTTTCCGTCGCCTTCTTCAAGATGCCGACGGCCGCGGACAGTGCGTCTTGCCAACCGACCTCGACCCAGCTCGAGCCCTGCTTGATCCGCGGTTTGAGCAGCCGCTCTTCGCTGTAAATGCCGTGACAGCTGAAGCGATCGCGATCCGAGATCCAGGCCTCGTTGATCCCTTCGTTGTCGCGCGGCACGACGCGCCGCAACTTGCCGCGCAGCACGTGCGCGTAGAGATTGCTGCCCGCGCAGTCGTGCGGGCTCACGAGCGGCTTCGCGACCATCTCCCAGGCGCGCGCGCTGTATCGATAGGGCTTGTTGTTCAGTGCACCGACCGGGCAAAGGTCGATGATGTTGCCCGACAGCTCGTGATCGACACTCTTCTCTATATACGTGCCGATCTCGGAGCGATCGCTGCGGAAGGTGGTGCCGAGCTCCTGAATGCCGGCGATCTCCTGGCCAAAGCGAACGCACCGCGTGCAATGGATGCAGCGCGTCATGTCCGTCGAAACGAGCGGGCCCAGGTTTTTGTCTTTGACGATGCGCTTCTTCTCGGTGTACCGAGATACGCCGCGCCCGAAGCCCATCGCGAGATCCTGCAGCTCGCACTCGCCGCCCTGATCGCAGATCGGGCAATCGAGCGGGTGATTGATGAGCAGGAACTCCATCGTGGCTTTCTGCGCCGAGAGCGCGCGTTTCGACCGCGTGAAGATCTTCATGCCCTCGGCGACCGGCGTGGCGCAGGCGGGCAACGGCTTCGGCGCCTTCTCGACCTCGACCAAGCACATGCGGCAGTTCGCCGCGATCGAGAGCTTCGGGTGATAGCAAAACCGCGGCACGTAGATGTCCGCGCGGTCAGTGACCTCGATGATCATCTGACCTTTGCGCGCCTTCAGGGCCACGCCGTTGACCTCGACGTTCACGACGTTCGGGTCTGCAGGAGGCGCCGCGGGCGGCGGTGCAGTTGGTGCCGGAGTGCTCATGCGGCCGCAGACTCCGGATCGTCGACGATGCTTCTGCCCTTGTTCTCGACCATGTACTCGAACTCGTGGCGGAAGTGCTTGATGAAGCTCTGCACTGGCCACGCGGCCGCGTCGCCGAACGCGCAGATGGTGTGCCCTTCGATCTTGTTCGCGACGTCGACGAGCATGTCGATGTCCGTCTTCGTGCCCGTGCCGTCGACGATCCGCGTCAGAACACGGTGTAGCCAGCCCGTGCCTTCGCGGCAGGGCGTGCACTGCCCGCACGATTCCGCGTGATAGAACCGAGCGATGCGGCGCAGCGTCTTGACCATGCACGTCGTTTCGTCCATGACGATCGACGAGCACGTACCAAGCCCTGAGCCGGCCGCCTTGATCGTGTCGAAGTCCATCGTCAGTGTCAGCATCTTCTCGGCCGGAATGACGGGGCACGACACGCCGCCTGGGATGACCGCCTTCAGCTTGCGGCCGCCGCGCACGCCACCCGCAATCGCGAGCAACTCCGCGAACGGGATGCCGAGCGGCAGCTCGTAGTTGCCGGGCTTCTCGACATGGCCCGACATCGAGAAGATCGCGGTGCCGCCCGAGCCTTTGACGCCGAGGTCCGCGAACCACTGCGCGCCCTTGCGCAGGATCGTCGGAAGCGACGCTACGCTCTGCGTGTTGTTGATCGTGGTCGGCGCCCCGTACAGGCCGAAGTTCGCGGGGAACGGCGGTTTGAAGCGCGGCTTACCCTGCTTGCCCTCGAGCGATTCGAGCAGCGCCGTTTCCTCACCGCAGATATACGCACCCGCGCCGACGAACGTGTAGATGTCTTGATCGATGCCGGAGCCCCGAATGTTCTTGCCGAGCAGCCCGGCCGCGTACGCTTCCTGGAGCGCAGCCTCGAAGCGAGGGATCGGCTCCGCCATGAACTCGCCGCGGATGTAGTTGTAAGCGACGGTCGCGCCGATCGCGTAGCTCTCGAGCGCGAGTCCCTCGACGAGCGCGTGCGGGTTGTAGCGCAGGATGTCCCGGTCGTGACAGGTGCCGGGCTCGCTCTCGTCCGAGTTGCAGACCAGGTACTTCTGCATCGGCGCCGTGCGCGGCATGAAGCTCATCTTCACGCCGGTCGGGAAACCCGCGCCACCGCGTCCGCGCAAGCCGCACTTCTTCAATTCATCGATGATCGTGTCGCGCGTGAGCTCGCCGCGCAGCACCTTCTCCCAAACGTCGTAGCCGCCGATCTTGCGGTAGTTCTCGTACGAATGGGACTGGTCGCCGAACTTCAGCGTCTCGAAGCAGACCAGGTTGAATTGCCGTTCCGCCACGCGTCAGTCCTTTACCGCTTCGAGGACTTCGTCGACGGATTTCGGCGTGAGGTTCTCGTGATACACGTGATCGATCATCATCATCGGCGCCCCACAGCAGGCCGCGAGACACTCTTCCTCGACCTTCAGATAGAACTTGCCGTCGGCCGTGCTCTGCCCTGCCTTGATGCCGAGACGTTTCTCGACATGCGCCAAGATGTCGTCGCCGCCGCGCAGCATGCAGGAGATGTTCGTGCAGACGGAGATACTGTGGCGACCTACGGGTTTCGTCTCGAACATCGAGTAGAACGACGCGACCTCGAAGACCTGGATCGGTGGCAGCTTCAAGTACTCTGCAACGGCCGTCATGAGCTCCGGCGTCAGGAAGCCGCCGTTCTCGTGTTGCGCGGCGTGCAACGCGCCGATCACGGCGGAGCGTTGCCGGCCCGCCGGGAATTTCGCGACCCAATGGTCTATTTCCTCGCGCACGTGCGCGGATAGCGTTCCACCGCCGTTCGTATCGTGATTAGTCGTGCCGTGACTACTCATCGATCGATCTCGCCGAACACGATGTCTTGTGTGCCGATCACCGCCACGACGTCCGCCAACATGTGGCCCACGACCATCTCGTTCAAAGCTGCGAGGTGCGAGAAGCCCGGCGCGCGCACCTTGAGCCGGTACGGCTTGTTCGAGCCGTCGGAGATCAAATAAACGCCGAACTCCCCCTTCGGGTGCTCGACTGCCGCGTACGACTCCCCTTCGGGAACGCAGTAGCCTTCGGTGAACAGTTTGAAGTGATGAATCAACGACTCCATGTCGTCCTTCATCTCGATGCGGCGCGGCGGCGAAACCTTGCGGTCCTCGAGCATGACCGGACCGGGATTGACCCTCAGCCATTCCACGCACTGCTTGATGATGCGATTCGCTTGGCGCATCTCCTCGACGCGCACGAGATAGCGGTCGTAGCAGTCGCCGTTTACGCCCACGGGAATGTCGAAATCGAGCTTGTCGTACACCTCGTATGGCTGCTTCTTGCGCAGATCCCACGCGATGCCGGAGCCGCGCAGCATCGGGCCCGAGAACCCGAGCTGCATCGCGCGCTCGGGCGAGACGACGCCGATGTTCACGGTGCGCTGCTTCCAAATTCGGTTATCGGTCAGCAGGGTCTCGTATTCGTCCACGTGCGCCGGGAATCGCTGCGTGAAGTCGTCGATGAAATCGAGCAACGACCCGCTGCGCGCGGCATTCAATCGCTCGAGATCCTTCGCATCGCGATACGGCGAGGGCTGGTACTTCGGCATGCTCGCCGGCAGATCGCGATACACGCCGCCGGGGCGGTAATAGGTCGCGTGCATGCGCGTGCCCGACACCGCCTCGTAGCAGTCCATCAGGTCTTCACGCTCACGGAAGCAATACAGAAACATCGCCATCGCGCCGATGTCGAGACCGTGCGCGCCGAGCCACATCAAGTGGTTCAGGATGCGCGTGATCTCGTCGAACATGACGCGAATGTATTGCGCCCGAATCGGCGGCGTGAGGCCGAGCAAGCGCTCGATCGCGAGCACGTAGCCGTGCTCGTTGCACATCATCGACACGTAGTCGAGCCGATCCATGTAGCCGATCGACTGATTGAACGGCTTGCTCTCGGCGAGCTTTTCCGTCGCGCGGTGCAGCAAACCGACGTGCGGGTCCGCCTTTTGGATGACCTCGCCGTCGAGCTCGAGCACCAGGCGTAGCACGCCGTGCGCGGCGGGGTGCTGCGGGCCGAAGTTCAGCGTGAAGTTCTGGATCTCAGCCATTGGCCGGATCCTTGAGATCGGCCGCATAGCGGGCATCGTCGCGGATCACCTTGGGAACGAGCGTGCGCGGCTCGATCGTGACGGGCTCATATACGACACGGCCTTTGACCGGGTCGTAACGCATCTCGACGTTGCCGATCAACGGGAAGTCCTTGCGGAAGGGATGGCCGATGAAGCCGTAGTCCGTCAGCAAGCGCCGGAGATCCGGATGACCGCGGAACAAGATGCCGTACAGATCGAACGCCTCGCGCTCGAACCAGTCCGCGGAGGCCCAAATGGGATACACGGAATCGATGACCGGCCGCTCGTCATCGGGGCAGAACGTCTTCAACCGTAGACGCCAGTTGTGCGACACCGACATCAGGTGATGTACCGCGGCGAAACGGCCGGTCGGCTGGTACGTTACGGGCTCGACGTCGTCGTTCTCCACATGAGCCGACGCGCCCAACGTGCCGCGGCTGAACCCGGTGCCGGTCGCGCTGTTCGTCTGCCACTCGTCGAGTCCGTAACCGCGGTAGTCGACGCCGCAAACGTCCACGAGAATTTCGAACTTGAGATCGGCATCGTCGCGCAGCGTCTTGCACACCTGAAGCAAGTCGCCGGCGTCCACGCGGTAACCTAGCTCGCCCGTCGACGTCGGCAGGCGCTCCAAGACGCCGCCGAGCCTCGCTTCGATCGCGCCCGCAAGAGCGGCGTACCGTGGCGTTAGATCCTTCTGCTGCATTACCGGGCGATGGTTTGGGTGCGCCGGATCTTCTGCTGCAGCTGAAGGATTCCGAACAGCAAAGCTTCCGCCGTGGGCGGACAGCCGGGAACGTACACGTCCACGGGCACGATGCGATCGCAACCGCGGACGACCGAATAAGAATAATGATAGTAGCCGCCGCCGTTCGCGCAGGAGCCCATCGAGATCACCCAGCGCGGCTCAGGCATTTGGTCATAGACCCGGCGCAGCGCGGGCGCCATCTTGTTGACGAGCGTACCCGCGACGATCATCACGTCGGACTGGCGCGGGCTCGGACGAAAGATCACGCCGAATCGGTCGAGATCGTAGCGGGACGCGCCCGCGTGCATCATCTCGACGGCACAACACGCTAGTCCGAACGTCACGGGCCACAGCGAGCCCGTGCGGGCCCAATTCATCAACGCGTCCACCTTCGTGACGACAAAACCTTTGTCCATCACTTGCGGGACGTCGATCGGCAACTGCTGCGCGCTCAATCCCACTCGAGCGCTCCTTTGCGCCACTCGTAGACGAAGCCTACGACCAGCACGGCGAGGAAAATCCCCATCGCCGCGAGACCGAATGTGCCGATCGCGTCGAGCGACACGGCCCACGGAAACAGGAACGCGATCTCGAGATCGAAAATGATGAACAGGATCGCGACGAGGTAGTAACGGACGTCGAAACGGATTCGCGAATCTTCGAAGGCGTCGAATCCGCATTCGTAAGGCGAGAGCTTCGCGGCATCTTTGCGGCCGCTGCCGAACAGGAATCCGGCAGCTAACAGGACGACGCTGATCCCGCCGGCGATGAGCAGAAAGATCAGAATCGGTGCGTAGTTGGCCAGCATAGTCCCTGCCGCGCGAAATCGGCGCGAATTGTAACAGCCGTCTCGTCTCGTAGCACCGAAATTCCTTGGCGAGTTTTTGGTGGTGCCCACGGTCGGACTCGAACCGACACAGCTTTCGCCACTACCCCCTCAAGATAGCGTGTCTACCAATTCCACCACGTGGGCGTGAGTAACTTTCAGTTGTTGTCGTTGGCCCCATCCGGAGGCGCTGACTCCGGCGCCGGATCGGGTAGCAGCGGCAACTCGCTCGGCACCGACGGTGCTTGCGCCGGCGGTTCTGCGCTTTGCGACGCGGGTGCGGTCTCGAGCAAGCTCGTTGGCGCCGTGCGCTGCGTAGCGAGATACGCCAACGTGAGGCTGGAGATGAAGAACAACGCGGCGAGCACACCGGTCGCCCGCGAGAAAAACGTGGCCGAGCCGCGCGCGCCGAAAACCGTGCCCGATGCTCCGGCACCGAAGCCGGTTCCCGCATCCGCACCCTTGCCTCGCTGCAATAGCACGAGACCGATGATCATCAGCGCGATGCCCACATGGGCAATCAATACGATCGTTTGCAAATACATTGCTTTCGCCGTCCGTTAGCCAGCCGCGCGGAAAATCTCGAGGAACTCGGCGGCGGCCAGCGAAGCGCCGCCCACCAACCCGCCGTCGATATCGTCCATCGCGAACAGATTGCCGGCGTTAGCGCCTTTGACGCTGCCGCCGTAGAGAATGCTCAATCCAGTTGCGATTGTAGCATCCCGACCCGCGACGATGCCGCGGATGAACGCGTGGACTTCTTGCGCCTGCTCGGGTGTCGCCGTGCGCCCCGTGCCGATCGCCCACACAGGCTCGTAGGCAATGACCGCTCGCGCGAACGCCGGAGTACCCGCGGCGTCCAGCACCGCCTCGACCTGTCGCTCGATCACGTCGTTCGTCTGGCCGCCTTCGCGTTCCTCCAGAGTCTCGCCGACACACAGGATGGGTATGAGGCCAACCTCGAGCGCGGCTCGGAATTTCGCGGCCACAACGGCATCGCTCTCACCGTACAGAGCTCGCCGCTCGGAATGGCCCACTATCACGTGCGTGCAGCCGACATCCCGGAGCATGGCGCCGGACACCTCGCCCGTGAATGCACCGGTCCCGGCCTTGGCGCTCAGGTTCTGTGCCCCGAGCGCGATCGGGCTGCCCGCGAGCCATTCCCGCACCGCCGGTAGATAGACGAACGGCGGGCACAACAGCATCGTGCCGAATCCGCCTGTTCCGACACCGCTCTTCAATGCGGCGACGAGCTGACGACTCTCGGCCAGAGAGCCGTTCATCTTCCAATTGCCGGCAATCAACAACTTACGGGTCACGAGGGGCCTCTTTACGGCCAACCTGGGAAACGCGGCGGGCAGCTTAAGGGCGGGCGTGCTTCAACGCAACGCCGCGGGGGAATCGTCCCGACCGCCGCGCCGCGATCAGTGGCCGAAGGCGCTGCGGACCGAGTCGGCCAGGCGCTCGGCCAGCGCGTTGACCTGTTGCCGGTCCTCGCCCTCGACCATGACCCGGATCACGGGCTCGGTGCCCGAGGCGCGCAAGACGACGCGCCCGCGCTCGCCGAGCTCTTCCTCGACTCGATCCACGGCTTCACGAACAGCGGGTGATTTGGTCGGGTCGGTAGGCTCGCGGACTTTCACGTTCAACAGAACCTGCGGAAGCTGGCTCATGCCCGCCGCGAGCTCGCTGAGCGAGCGGCCGGAGCGTTGCATGACCGAAAGAACCTGCAACGCCGTGATGAGGCCGTCGCCGGTAGTGGTGCGATCGAGGCAGATGACGTGACCGGACGTCTCGCCGCCGAGTATGCCCTTCTGCTCTTTCAGCAACGCCAGCACGTGGCGATCGCCGACCTTGGCTCGTAGAAATTTGACCCCGAGGTCGCGCAATGCGAGCTCGAGCCCGAGATTGCTCATCACGGTACCCACGACGGGCCCCGTCAACGCGCTCGACTCGAGACGGTCGCGCGCGAGGATATAGAGCAACTGATCCCCATCGATCAGGCTGCCGCGCTCGTCGACCATCACGACACGATCGCCGTCGCCGTCGAGCGCAAAACCCACGTGCGCACGCACACCGGTGACCGTGAGCTTGAGCAGGTCGGGCCGCGTCGAGCCGCAACCGTCGTTGATGTTGCGCCCGTTCGGCGAGCAGCCCACCGCGATGACGTCCGCGCCGAGGTCCGAGATCACGCGTGGCGCAACCTTGTAGGCAGCGCCATGCGATGCGTCGACGACGATTTTGAAATCGTCGAATCCCATGCCTGCGGGAACGGACGCCTTGCAGTAATCCATGTACTCCGCGCGCGCGCCAGACATGGTTTTCGCTTGTCCCAGCGCGCGAGAATCTCGCGTGACCGGCGCGGACTCGAGCCGAGCTTCGATGGCTTCTTCGAGCGCGTCGGAGAGCTTCTCACCGTCCCTATCGAAAAACTTGATGCCGTTGTCGTAGTAGGGATTGTGCGAGGCGCTGATCACGATGCCGAAATCTGCGCCGAGCTTTTTCGTGAGCACGGCGATCGCGGGTGTCGGCAGCGGACCCGTCAACAGCACGTCGACGCCGGCAGCGACGAAGCCGGCCTCGAGCGCCGACTCGAACATGTAGCCCGAGACGCGGGTGTCCTTGCCGATCAGGACCGCACCGCCTTGCGGGGCCAGCACGTGTGCGGCCGCGCTCGCGAGGCGCAATGCGAAATCCACCGTCATCGGCGCGGCGCCGACCTGACCGCGGATTCCGTCGGTGCCGAAATAGCGTCGCGTCATTGATCGGGCTTTCGCACCTGCGACCGCAAACGGCCGCTTCGATGCAAGGGGGCTCAGTGCTGACCGGCAGGACCACCGAGCGGCGCGGGGCCGCCCTTGTCGTCGGCGAGCCGTTGCACGACCTTGCCGGGCTCGGAGGGCTCATCCCAGTCGGCCGGCGGCTGCGGATCGCGGCCGCTCATGATGTCCTTGATCTGATGCTCGTCGATCGTCTCGTACTTCAACAACGCGGCGGCCATCACATCGAGCTTGTCGCGATTGCTCTCGAGAATTCGCTTGGCCTCGCCGTAGCAGGTGTCGATCAAGAGCCGAACTTCCTCGTCGATCGCATGCGCGGTGACGTCGGAGACTTGTTTGTGACGCGTGACGCTGCGGCCGAGAAAGATCTCACCATCGTCCTCGGTGTACGTCAGCGGACCGAGTCGATCCGACAAGCCCCACTTCGTGACCATGTTGCGTGCGATGTCCGTCGCGCGCTCGATGTCGTTCGAGGCGCCGGTCGTGACGTACGCCGGACCGAACACGAGCTCCTCGGCGAGCCGCCCGCCGTACAGGCTCTTCATCTGGCTCATCAAACGCTGCTTCGAGTAGCTGTAGCGATCCTCTTCCGGCAAGAACATCGTGACGCCGAGCGCCCGCCCTCGCGGGATGATCGTGACTTTGTAGACCGGATCGTGCTCGGGCACATTGAGCCCGACGATCGCATGACCCGACTCGTGATAAGCCGTGAGCTTTCTCTCGCTCTCACTCATGACGAGCGAGCGCCGCTCCGTGCCCATCATGATCTTGTCTTTGGCCTTGTCGAACTCGTCCATGCTCACGGTGCGGCGGTTCGCGCGAGCCGCGATCAGCGCCGCTTCGTTGACGAGGTTCGCCAAGTCGGCGCCGGAGAAGCCCGGTGTGCCGCGCGCGATGACGCCCGGCTTCACGTTGCCGTCAACGGGCACCTTGCGCATATGAACCTTGAGAATCTGCTCGCGACCGCGCACGTCGGGCAACGGCACGACGACCTGACGATCGAAACGACCAGGACGCAACAGCGCGGGGTCGAGCACGTCGGGCCGGTTCGTGGCAGCGATGACGATGACGCCTTCGTTGCCTTCGAATCCGTCCATTTCGACGAGCAGCTGATTCAGCGTTTGCTCGCGCTCGTCGTGTCCGCCGCCCAAGCCGGCGCCGCGGTGACGACCCACGGCATCGATCTCGTCGATGAAGATGATGCAAGGCGCATGCTTCTTGGCCTGCTCGAACATGTCGCGCACGCGTGAAGCACCGACGCCCACGAACATCTCGACGAAGTCGGAGCCCGAAATCGTGAAGAACGGGACCTTGGCTTCGCCCGCGATTGCGCGCGCCAGCAAGGTCTTGCCCGTGCCGGGCGAGCCCACCATCAGGACGCCCTTCGGGATCTTGCCGCCGAGACGCTGAAACTTCGCAGGATCCTTGAGGAAGTCGACGATCTCGACGACCTCTTCCTTAGCTTCCTCGACGCCCGCGACGTCTGCAAAAGTGATGCTGACTTGATCCTCGCCGAGCAACCGCGCCCGACTCTTGCCGAACGACATGGCGCCGCGCCCGCCGCCCGCGCCCTGCATCTGCCGCATGAAGTAGACCCATACGCCGATCAACAGCAGGATCGGGAACGACGAGATGAACAGCTGGAGGAAGAAGTTCTGCTGCCGAGGCGGATTGGCCGAGATTCGGACGTTGCTCTTCTCGAGCTCGCCCATCAGCACGTTGTTGTTGGTCTCCGGGTTATAGGTAACGAACGTCTGGTCGTTGTCTCGCTTGCCGCGAATCGCCTCGCCATCGAACACGACTTCACGAACCGACCCTTCCTTGACCCAGGACACGAAATCCGAATACGCGACGGGCGTGACCCCGGTTCGCGGTCCGCTGAAGTTGCTCACGACGGACCACAACACGACGGCCACAACGATCCACAAGATGACGTTTTTTGCCAAGTCGTTCAAAGCGTTACCTCAAAAAAACGTACACTCAGACCCGTTCTATTTCAGACCCTACTACATCCCGAAGCTTCTAGCCAGCAAATAAATCTCGCGGCTTTCAGGCCTAGAAGCCTTGGGTTTGACGGTCTTCACAGTCTCAAAGTGCGAGCGCAATTGGCGAGTGAAATCATCGATGCCCTCGCCCTGGAATGCCTTGCACAAGAAGGCGCCTCCGGGCCGCAACGCCTCGGTCGCGAACAGCAGCGCTTCGTCGAGCAGGGCTAGGGTGCGTGGCTGATCCATTGTGCGATTACCGCTGATGTTGGGAGCCATGTCCGACATTACAAGATCGACGGGCGCGGACCCGACGAGCTTTCGCAGACTGTCGAGCGTTGCGGCATCCGTGAAGTCACCTTGTAGGAAGTCGACGCCGGGTATCGCATCCATGGGGAGGAGATCGAGAGCGATCACGCGGCCACCGGGTTGCACGAGCCGCGCTGCGAGTTGGCTCCAGCTACCCGGCGCCGCACCGAGGTCCACGCAGACGGTTCCGGGCACCAACAGGTGCTCCTTGTCATTGATCTGCTCCAGCTTGAATATCGCGCGCGACCGCCATCCGGCACGGTTCGCCTTCTCGACGTAGATGTCCCGCTCCTGGCGTTGGCGCCACCGTTGGCTCGAACCGGTACGGCGTGGCATCGAAACCTACGGTTAGAGGTACTCGACGGCAGTGATCTCGTAGGCTCGTTTGCCGCTCGGCGTGGTGACCTCGACCTCATCGCCTTCGCGCTTGCCAATCAACGCTCGCGCGATCGGCGAGCCGATCGACAATAGGCCGTTCTTGATGTCCGCTTCGTCCTCGCCGACGATTTGGTAGCGCGCCTCGCTGCCGTCAGCGACGTCGACGACGCGCACGGTCGCACCGAACACGACTTTGCCGCCGGCGTTGACCGCGGTGACGTCGATGATCTGCGCGTTCGCGAGCTTGGCCTCGATGTCGCGAATCCTCGCCTCCATGAGACCCTGTTGCTCCTTGGCAGCGTGATACTCCGCGTTCTCCTTGAGGTCGCCGTGCGCGCGTGCGGTCGCGATCGCAGCGGTAACCTTGGGACGCTCCTCGGACTTCAAGCGGCGCAACTCTTCCTTGAGCTGCGTTGCACCGCGTGCCGTGAGCGGAACCTTGCTCACAGCGACGCCTCGGCGTGCAAGTCTTGGAGGCGGTTCACAACGAAGTTGTCGAGATGATCGAGGGCGTCGCAAGTGGCCTTCGCCGCCGCCAGCGTCGTGTAGTACGTGACCTTGTAGTGCACGGCTTCGCCGCGGATCGAATGCGACTCGCGAATCGCTTGCTTACCTTCCGTCGTGTTGACGATGAGGCTGAGCTCGCGGTTCTTGATCATGTCCACGACGTGCGGCCGCCCCTCTCGGACCTTATTCACGCGCTGACAAGGAACGCCGCCCTCCTTCAATGCCTTCGCGGTGCCGCCGGTCGCCACGATCTCGAATCCACGTGCCACCAACATCTGACCGAGCTCGATCACGCCGGGTTTGTCTCGATCGCGAACGCTGATGAACGCCAACCCGCGGCGCGGCAAGATCACGCCGGAGGCGAATTGCGCCTTCGCGTAAGCCTCGCCGAACGTGCGACCCGTGCCCATGACCTCGCCGG
>Ga0315910_10000731_pt1 | contig 31653 bp, 26 predicted proteins | sample EdamamesoilMG_FD_204470 | JGI IMG/M metagenome (GOLD analysis project Ga0315910, IMG submission 204470) | Garden soil microbial communities collected in Santa Monica, California, United States - Edamame soil | ecosystem: Environmental > Terrestrial > Soil > Garden | place: USA: California... | reverse complement strand
GGCCGGCGTGATGATGGCCGGCGACACCGTCGGCGCGGAATTTCCCTGCGCGAGTCGCCCGGCGCGTTCGGCGACGGCGTCCACGCGTTCGAAGATTTCGCGCAGCGGGCGCAGGCGCGGATCGATCTGGCGCAGTGTCTGCGGCGCGCGGGCCAGCCAGTCGGTGGCCGGACTCCACACGGCGTTGATGGCGGCGGCGGTGCAGGCCAGCACCACGATCATCACGAGACTGACGGCAAAGCCGCGTCGCAATCCCCAGCGCTGCAGGCGATCCACCGCGGGCGTGAGCAGCAGCGCGAGGAACAGTGCCATGGCCACGGGGATCAGCACGTCCTGCGCGAAGTACAACACCACCCCGGCGCCCATGATGGCCACCAGCCAGACGGCGCGCGTGAGTCTGGATCCGGCGCCGGGTTCCTGTGTCTGCATGGGGTGACTGTCGGTGATTCACGCGCGTAGGAACATGCGCACGCGCCATCGCCGCGCTGCGTATTCGGCATGCGCGGGAGTCAGGAAAGTCTGACAACGATCGGGTGCCGGAGAGGCTGCCGGAGTGACTACAATCCCGCCTTCGTCCTGGCATCGGTTCGGGGAGCACATCATGGGACAGGCCGTTCCACGGCGCATCGTGATCGCGGACGACAACGAAGATTCGGCGCAGAGTTTCGCGATGCTGCTCTCGTTCTCGGGGCACGAAGTCAAGATCGCGCACGATGGCGCGGAGGCGCTGGACGCGGTGCGCAACTTCCGCCCCGACGTCGCCTTCCTCGACATCGGCATGCCGGGACTCACGGGTTACGAAGTCGCGCAGGCGGTGCGCGCCGAGCCGTGGGGCAGCGAGGTCACCTTGATCGCGGTGACGGGCTGGGGACAGCCGGACGACAAGCAACGCGCCCACACCGCCGGCTTCGATCGCCACCTGGTGAAGCCCATCGATCCCGATGAGGTCGATCGACTGCTCGACTCCTGAGGGGTCGGCCCGCTTCGGTCAGCGGTTCAGCGCGATGGCGAGCAGCATGGCGGCCGCCACGGCCGCGGTGATTCCGAATGCGATGGATACGTAGTTCGCGACGTGGCGCACGATGGCTGGCATTCGGCGATTCCTCGTGTATGCGGGGTGTGAATTCAAAGTAGCTAGGCACCGATGATGGATGCGCCACGCTCCGCGCGCCGTCCGCGCCCGCGAGCGCGTGCCGTCTCGCGGCGGCGTGATCGGCATCAGCGCAATCCCACGAGGCCGCGACGCCTGTAGGCTGGGAACTACACACGGGCCACGCCAGTCAGTAGTCTTCTAATGATGGGGCGACGTACGGCAGCATTACTCTGCGTGCTGCTGATGCATGCGTTGCTGCTGCATTGGCTCGCGTACCTGCCCGCGGTCTTCGGTCGCCTGCCGGCGTCCGAGGGTTTTCAGGCCGAGCCCATCACGATCGAACTGCAGGAGGAGCCTCCGCCCGCGCCAGATCCCTCATCCCTGGCCACCCCACGGCCGCCCACCCGGGCCCGGCCCGCACCGCCGGTCGCCGCCACGCCCTCGACGGGAAATTCCACCGCGATCACCCCATCGCCTCGCGTCGACTGGCCACGGGAAGGCGAGAAGGCCGCGGCACGCCTGGTCGCGCGCGAGGCCGAAGCGGAGCGGCTCGCGAAGATGTTTGCCGGTCCGGGTGGCACCTGGGCTTCGCTCACCAAGCGCCAGCGTTCCCGGCTCAACAAGTTCCGCTTCAAGCCCGGTATCGACGGGCTGGAATACGACGCGCAGGGCAACCAGATCTTTCACATCAGCGAGGGCTGCGTGATCGTGAACTCGGGTTTCATCGCCTGCTCGATCGGCAAGGCCCAGGTGCGCGGCGACATGTTCGAAAACATGCGCGAATACTTCGACGAGTTGCGCTTGCCGGAAACAGGCGAGGGCAACGGCACCGAGCCGGAAAGCCTGCGGCCGCCTTATTAGTGGGTCAGAGCGGGGCGACGCGCTCAGCGCGCCTTGTCGCGAAACGCCTTGCCGCCCTTGTAACTGCCCTTGGCGCCCGCGGCCTTGCCGACGAACTTCTTCTTGAATCCGCCGGGCTTGCCGCCGAAACCGGGCTTGTCGCCGAAACCGGGCTTGTCGCCGAAGCTCGCCTTCTTGAAGGGGGACTTGCCGGCGAAGCGCGGACGCGCGACCTGCGCGGCATCCGGGTCGCGGGCCGTTTCCCGCGCCGGGGCGGACGAGTCGCCGTCGCGCTGGAAGCGCGGCGAACCCTTGTAGTTGCGCGACTGCGTGCGGCGGCTCTCGTAGGGGCGCGGTTCGCCCGACTTGTCGAAGCGGTTGCCGCCGCCCATGTACGGCTTCTTGTCGGGGCGAGGCGCGCGGTGTTCTTCGCGCCCCTCGTCAGCTTCGGCCATGCGATCGGGACGGACCGATTTGCCACTGAACCGGGTCTTCTCGGGTTTCGAATCCACGCGCCGGATGCGGATCGGTTCTCCGCGCACGCGCACGTTCTGCAGGCTCGTGATCACCTCGTCGGGCAACGTGGGCAGGTCCACGTAGCTGTGATCCTCGCGGATGTCGATGTGGCCGATGTTGCGGCCCTCGATTCCGGCTTCGTTGGCGATGGCGCCGACGATGTTGCCGGGCAGTACGCCATGGGCATGGCCCACTTCGATGCGATAGGTCAGCGTCGGCTGGCTGCCGTCGATGCGCGGCGGCGCCTTGACCTCGGCTTCCGGCTTCGCGGTGAGCAGCAGCGGGGTGGATCCCTGCAACATGCTGGCGAGCGCGGCCGCGATCTCGATCGCCGGGATGTTGCCGTCGGATTCGATCTGCTCGAGCAGCGGCTGCAAGTCCCGCCCGGCGCCGCTCAACACCGCTTCGGTGACTTTTTCCTTGAACTTGATGACGCGCAACTCGTTGACGTCGGCGACGCTCGGCAGCTTCATCTCCTCGATGCGCAGCCGCGTGACACGCTCGATGATGCGCAGCATGTTCCGCTCGCGCGGCGCCACGAACAGGATGGCGTCGCCCGTGCGTCCCGCGCGGCCGGTGCGGCCGATGCGATGCACGTAGGTTTCCGGGTCGTACGGAATGTCGTAGTTGAGCACGTGCGAGATGCGCTCCACGTCGAGCCCGCGTGCCGCCACGTCGGTGGCGATGACGATGTCGATCTTGCCGTCCTTGAGACGTTGCACGGTCTGTTCGCGCGCACGCTGCTCCATGTCGCCGTTGAGCGCCGATGCGCTGAAGCCGCGCGCTTCCAGGCGCTGCGCCAGCTCCACGGTCTCGATCTTGGTGCGCACGAATACCAGCATGGCATCGAACTTCTCGAATTCGAGCAGCCGGGTCAGCGCGTCGAGCTTGTGAAGGCCGCTGACCATCCAGTAGCGCTGGCGGATCTTGGGCGCGGACTCGCCGCGCGACTGGATCACGATCTCGCGCGGATCGCGCATGTGGGTCTGCGCGATGCGCCGGATGGCATGGGGCAGCGTCGCGGTGAACAGCGCCACCTGCTTGTCGGCCGGCGTCTTCTGGAGAAGGGTCTCGATGTCGTCGACGAAGCCCATCTGCAGCATCTCGTCGCCTTCGTCGAGCACCAGGAACTTCAGGGCATCGAGGCGCAGCGCGCCGCTCTGCACGTGGTCGAGCAAACGCCCGGGCGTGCCGACGATCACGTGGGCGCCGCGCTTGAGACCCTTGAGCTGAGGCGTATAACTTTGCCCGCCGTAGATGGGCAGCACGTGGAAGCCCGGCATCTTTGCCGCGTATTTCTGGAAGGCCTCGGCCACCTGGATGGCGAGCTCGCGGGTGGGGGTGAGCACCAGCGCCTGGGGCGCCTGCTTCGTCACGTCGATGCGCGCGAGGATGGGTAGCGCGAAGGCGGCCGTCTTGCCGGTGCCGGTGGAGGCCTGGCCCAGAAGGTCCGAGCCTTCCAGCAGGATCGGAATGGCCTCGGCCTGGATGGGCGAGGGATTCTCGTAACCGACCTCGGCGAGGGCGGCGACCAGGGGCTCACCGAGTCCGAGCGCGGCAAAAGTAGGGGTTTGGGTGTCGGACATGCGCGGTCGCCCGGCGGATGAGGGGCGCGCAATGTACGCGTATTGGGCCTGCGCGGGAAGCTTATTCGGAGCGCGCGAGGCCCGGCGCGCTGGCCGGGTCGCTGCCCCGGACTTCCTTCCAGTCCTGGTCCCAGGAATCGACCTCGTAGCGGCGGGTCATCGGGAAAGCGGCCGGACGCAGGTATTCGAAGCGCTTGTCATAGTCGAGCTTGGTGGCGTAACGCGGCTCGGTTTCCAGGATGGTGCCCGCGGTCAGGCTGCCAAAGATCACGAGCTTGCCGACCTTGCCGCGATCCACCGATTCGATGATGAAGCGGCGATGCGCGAACATCGCGGCCTGGATCTGCAGGTCGCCATCACCGGTGATCTGCGTGCCGGCCACGCGCATGTCACGGCCGGAAATCAGCGCGAGGAAGTCGCGCGACATCAGTGTCTCGCGCGGATCGTTGGCGTAGGTGATGTCGCCTTCGATCTCGATGTCGGTGGGTGAGTAGACGGTGAAGATGCCGGCCACCGTGCCCCGCACGTACAGCTTCGCGCCCTTGTCGCCGATCAGGAAGCGCGGCCGCGTCGAGCTTTCGGCGCGCTGCAGCGGGCCGTCGCCATTGGCGAGGCGCCACACGAAGCTTCCGTCGGAATTGAAGATGATGCGCGTGTCTTCGCCGAACAACTGGCGATCGTTCTCGTCACCGCCGTTGATCACGTCCGGCATTTCGCGCGGCAACGTGACGCGTTCGGTGCGGGTCTCGCTGCCGCCCTGGAACACGTTCTTCTTCTTCGAGCGCGTGGCGTAGTCGTCGAAGGTGAGGTGCGCGGCCGCGGTGGTCACCTTGCCGAAGAAGCGCGGCTCGACGCCTCCGGAGAATGCCAGGCCGATTTCGGTGTTGCTGTGGAAGCGGCCGTCGATCACGTCATCGTGCAGCCGGATGTTCGGATCCCAGAAGTTCACCAGCTGCGTGAAATGCGAAAACGCCAGGCGCTTGAGCGACAGGCGTGTCTTCATGCGCTTGCCGTCCTTGTCGGTGGTGACCTCGGCGATCACCTGTTCGAGCCCGGTGCTGTCGGGCGCCGGCTGGCGCACGACGCGCGCGGAATATTGCTGACCGTTCTGCTGCCAGGTGAGCTGCGAATTCGTCATGTTGGTGTCGAGCAGCTTCTGCGCGAGCTGCGTGACATTGCGCGTCAGCATGACCTGCTCGGTTTCGGGCACCGGGTCCTGCGGCATCTCCTGCAGCTCGGGATCGTCCTGGACGACGCTGGCGGTGGATTCTCCCGTGGTGGTGAGCACCGGGCCTTCGATCGGCGGCACCTCGGCGAGCGCGGCATTCTCGGAAACATCCGCCTCGTCCGGTGTCGGCTGCTGATAGGGCTGCGCATCGGCAACCCTGGGAGCATCGAGGGTCTGCTCGCTGTTGCCGGGATCGGTGCTCACCTCTTCGGGTGCGGGTGCCGGCTCCGGCAGCGCGGCGTCGCTGAATTCCTCGCTGCTCGGTCCTGCGCGCGTTTCGATCTGCACGGACAACTCGGGGATGTCCTCCTCGTCTTCTCCCGAGGTGTAGAGCGCGGTGCCGAAGATCAGCAGGACGGCGAGATGCAGGGCCGCCGAAATTCCGATCGTGGTGATGATCTCGCGCTTCGGGCGCAGGGAGTTCCAAAACGACGCCATCACCCGCCGGATGGAGGGCGCAACGTTCTTGTTCGCGGTGGTGAACGCGGGTGATGACACCCGAGACCTCCGGTTTGTCTCCCTTAGGGTCTATCTTGCTCCGTTCGCCGGACGTGGTCGACGGGTATTTGGCCTCAGTGCTTCACGGATTTTGCTGACGCGCTCGCGCGCTGGGATCGCTCGACGGCGGCGGCGCGCGATCGACCGTGGCGGGCGGGCCCAGGACTTCGGTCAGGATCGGTTTCAGCGCGTTGGCCCAATGTTGGTACGCCACAGGGGTCAGGTGCAGACCGTCGTAGGTCGTTCCGGGGTACAGCCGATCCTGCGCGTCCGCCAGCTGGCGATTGATGTTTATGTAACGTATGGATTTTCCGTCGGCGAGCTTCGCGACCTGGCGATTCGCCTCGTTGATCACCGGCATGACGGCAGGGTTGTCGTTGCGCGGCGTGATGCCGGTGATGATCACGGTGGCGCGGGGCGCCTGCTTGCGGATTTCCCGCACCAGCGCGCCGACGCCGCGCGCCACGTCGTCGGCGCGTGCCTGCGTGTCACCTACGGGTGTCGCATTGCCCACATTGTTGGTGCCGGCCATGACCACCACCACCTTGGGATTCAACCCCGCGAGTTCGCCGTTCTGCAGCCGCCACAACATGTGCTGTGTCTTGTCGGCGCCCCAGCCGAAATTGGCGGCGTTCCAGCCTTTGAAGTTGGCGTTCCAGTTGGCGAGCAGGTCTTTCCAGTTCTCGTCGCTGGTGCCCCAGCGGCGCGTGATCGAATCGCCGACGAAGTAGGCGTCGATCTTGCCGGCGTTCTTTTTGGCGAGCAGTTCTTCATGCGCGATGCGCGAGTTCTCGTCGCGGCGTGGGATTGCCACGTCCGCGGCTTCGAACAACGGAAGGCCCTGGCGCAACGCCTCGAGCCAGGCCGCCGAAGCTTTCGTCCACGGCAAGGATTGCTCGGGCATGGCGAGATGGTTGTGCGGCGACTCGGGCATGGGTGCCGCCTGCTTGCGTCCCTGGATCTGGTTGAAGGCTGCCCAGATGCCAACCGGCGGTGTCACCGTGTCGATGAATCCCATCGACACCAGCGAGGGCACCTTGATGCGCGCGGCGCAGTTGACGGTGTCGAAGTACTGCGCGGTTTCGAGCACCTGCGGATCTTTCGAGTCCCAGAAGGGATAACCGGTCTTGCGCCCATGCGCCGTGCCGTTGGCATCGGCGCCGGCGGGCACGTTGATCAACATGGCCGTGACCTTGGGATGCAGCCCCGCGGTGCACAGGCTTTGCTGGCCGCCCATGCTCGTGCCCATGACGACCAGCGTCTTGCCGTCCCAGTCCGGCCGGCTCGCGAGGTAGTCGACCGCGCGGATGTCCGCGAGATACATGTAGAGGAAATAATTCTTGTCGCGGTTGCGGGTCTCGATGGTGTTGTATTCCTTGAGCTCCTTGGGCAACGCGTCGTAATACTCCTTGGGCTGATCGGGCATGACGTCGTGCGGCTCGACATTCACCGCGAGCCAGCCTTCGGCGGCGCGATCCGTGACCCAGGGCTTCTGCAGGGGATAGGGCGGGCTGGCCCATTGCAGGATGATGAGGCCCGGATACTTCTTCTTGTTAGTCGGATCCTGAGGCTTGGCGACCTGGGCCCACACGTGTTTGCCGTCGAGGTGGTCCATCTTCAGGATGGCGAAATCGACGCCGTCCTTTTCACTGGGCTTCTTGGTGAGTACCGGGTTGGCCGGTACCTTGCGAAGTGCGGCGATCTTCGACTTCCAGAAGGCATCGAAGTCCGCGGGCGCCGGAATCGATGGCTGGATCTTCTCCGGTGCTACGGCCGCCCCCAGCGCCTTGGGTTTGGCGCCGGGCGAATTCTGCGTGACCTCGACATAAACCATGCCCGGCTCGTCGAGTTTCACTTCGATGGTCGAGGGGCCGCCGGGTTCGATGGCGCCGCGGCCGATCTCCTTGAGATTGTTCTTGCGGATGACGTAGCTCACGCCGGGTGAACCCCAGGGCAGTGTCACGTGCCAGCCCACCGTCTCACCCGGCGCGTAGATGCCGGAGGCTTGGAAGGGAACGTACTGCGCTCCGGCCGATTCGTCGGCGGTCGCAATCGCACTGCCGAGCAGCGCCCAAGGAAGCGCCCACAGCAGCGCCACGCGAAGTTTCCGCATGATTTCCCCCATTCCTGTTGTCTTGATCAGGCGCCGATCGGCTTCGTCGCGATGGTCTGCGCTTTCAGCACCAGCTCGGCCGCCAGCAGCGCCTGCTCCTGGTTTTGTGCGTGGTCAGATCGCTCCACCACGTCGCGCACGAACCGCGGCCCGAAGGGCAGCGGCACCTTGTTGCAGTCGATGTAACGCGCCTGCTTCTTGTCGACGACGTAAAGATGGTTGCCACCCTTGGCGGTGGCGACGTTGGTGTACTTGCGCAGCTCGATGTAGCCGTCGGTGCCGAGGATGAACAGGCGCCCGTCACCCCAGGTGTCGAGTCCGTCGGGCGTGAACCAGTCGACGCGCACGTAACCCGTGCCGCCGTTGCCCGTCATGATCATGTCGCCGAAGTCTTCGAACTTCGGGTAGTTCGGATAGTTGAGGTTGCCGGTCTGCGCCGCGACCACGTGTGCCTGGGTGGTGTTGGTGTAGTAGAGGAACTGGTCGGCCTGGTGAGAGCCGATGTCGCAGAGGATGCCGCCGTAACGCGCCTTGTCCCAGAACCACGCCGGGCGACTCGGCGCGTTCACGCGATGCGGGGCGAGGTTGACCGTCTGGATGACCTTGCCGATGGCGCCCTGTTGCACGAGCTCGCCGGCGTACACCGCGGAGCGCACTTCGAGGCGCTCGGAATACATGATGGCGTATTTTTGCCGCGTCGAGCGGATCGTTTTGCGCACCTCGGCGAGCTGCTCGAGGGTGGTGATGCCGGGCTTGTCGGCTAGATAGTCCTTGCCGGCCTTCATGACGCGCACGCCGAGCGGCGCGCGCAGGTCGGGGATGGGGGCGCCGAGCACCAGCTGCACCGACTTGTCGTCGAGGATCTCGTCCTCACTCGCGGCGAGCTTCACGTCGCCGAATTCCTTGCGGTACGCTGCGATCTGCGCCGGGTCCTGCGCGTAGAAGGAAACGAGCTCGCCGCCGCCGCGCTGCACGGCGCGAGTCATGCCATAGATGTGCGCGTGGTCGAGTCCGATAGCGGAAAATTTGAGGTGATGCGTCGGAGTGATTTCGGCCTGCGAGGAATTGGCCGGGTCCACGGTGCCGGCGCCGGACACTCCTTGTGAAGAAGCGCCTTGCGCCAGCGCGGCGCCAGCGACTCCCGAGAACATTCCCGCAATGCCCGCGGCCTGCAGAAAATCGCGCCGATTCGGTCCGCTCATCTCGACACCCCCGTCCCATGAAGGGGCACAACCTTACCGCAGCGACAGCGAAATGGGGAAACGCCGCCGAAGCGGCGGCGTCCACGGATGACTACCCTTTGCGCGCCAGGCGCCAGATGGCGACGGCGCTGAACAGCACGGTGAAGCCGGCCAACCACGCGATGGCCATCGGCATCGGGATGAAATAGGGCTTGGTGATGCCGGCGGCCTGCATCGCCAGCTGGTTGATGTGGTACTGCGGCCAGAGCTTCGCCTGCAAGTACATCGATTCCTTCAGCGGAAAGAACAAGCCGGACAGATAGCAGCCGGGTAGATAGACGAGGTTTGCGTATCCGGGCGCGGCCGAACCTTTCACCAGTGCTCCTATCATGAGACCCAGCGCGCAGAACGGGATCGAGCCGGCGATGAATGCAATGCTCATGCCGACGATCTGCCCGCTACCCAGCGGCAGCGTGCCGGCAGCGATCGCCGCGATGAGCATCGGGAGGTATGCCAGCAGGCACGACGCCACGCCGCAGGTGATCTTGGCGACCAGCCAGCTTCCCGCGGGCGCGGGCTGCGCGCGCTTGAGTCGCATCAGGCCCAGCTCGCGTTCTATGCCCAGGGAGGCGCTGATGCTGAACAGTGCCGGCATGGTCATGGCCATGACCGAGAAGGCCGAGAAAAAGAAGATGGCGGTGTTGGGATCCTTGGCGACGGCGTCGCCCCAGATCACCACCGCGAACAGCAGGTACAGGCCCACGGGGACCAGCATCACCGGCGCGGCCAGTGCCGGGTTGCGCAGCAGGCGCATGAACTCGAAGCGGATCTCGGTCAGGTAGGCGCCGGCGGCGCGGCGCGGCGTCAGCGAACCGGTGTCAAAGGCCTTGAGGGCGAGGGCGTTCATGCGGCCTCCTTGGTGAGTTCGGTGAATGCTTCGGAAAGTCCGGCTTCGCGCACCTCGAGCCGGCGCAATGCCGGGTCTTCGGCCAGCAGGCGCCGCACCACGGACTCGGCGTCCGAGGCGACGATGGCGAGACGGCCGCGTTCCAGGCGCGCCTCGATCACGCCGGGCCAGCGCCGCACGGCCTCGGGCGTCAACGTGGACTCGCAGGTGATCTGTCGTCGCGCCACCAGCGCGCGCATTTCGTCGACACTGCCCGAGGCGATGATGCGGCCCTTGGCGAGCACCGCGACGCGGGTCGCCAGTGCCTCGGCTTCTTCCAGGTAGTGCGTGGTCAACACGATCGAGCAGCCCTCGGTGAGCAGGATGCGCACGTTGATCCACAGGAGCTCGCGCGCCTGGATGTCGAGTCCCACGCTGGGCTCGTCGAGGAACAACACGCGCGGACGGCCGCAGATGGCCACGGCGAACTGCGCCTGGCGCTTCTGTCCGCCGGAAAGTTTCCCGTAGGTCTTGTCGGCGAGGCCGGTGATGCCGGCGCGGCGCAGCGTCTCTTCGACCGGCATCGGATCGGTGTAGTAGCTGGAGACCAGCGTGACCAGTTCACGCACCTTGAGCTCCTTGTACATCTCCACGTCCTGCATCATCACGCCGAGACCGCGCCGGCGTTCGATGTCCTGCGGCGAACCGCCGAGCAACGTGACCTCACCGGCGTCGGGTTCCGTGAGGCCCAGCCACAGCGAGATGGCCGTGGTCTTGCCCGCGCCGTTGGGCCCGAGCAGCGCGAGCAACTCGCCGGGGCGCAGTTCGATGTCGACGCCCTTCAGTGCCGTGGTCGTGCCGTATTTCTTGGTGATGGAGCGCAGCTCCGCCACCGGGCTGCCGCCAGGCTGCGCGGCCGCGGCGCTCACGGCCGGCGCGGCGGGAGCCTGCGGCGGCTGCCGGCGCGGATACTTGCGCCCATTGAGCAGCTTGCCGATGACCGTGGGCCGCACCAGGAAGTGATAACTCAGGAACAGCACCGCGAAGCTCGCCACCAGGATGAAGGGGTACTTGATGCCCCAGTGCAGCGGCCAGTGGCCCACCCACACCGCGAGTGCCGCCACCACCGGCAGGTGCGCGAGGTAGATCCAGTACGAGGCGTCGGCGATGTAGCGGCGCACCGGGCTGTAGTTGGAGAGGAAGCGCAACGCGGCGCCGGTGAGGCCGAAGATCCAGCCCCACACCGCGACACCGAAGATGCAGGCGAACAGCGTCCGGGTGAGTCCCGGCTGCGCCAGCGGCGACACGTGCGTGACGTGCAGCAGCCAGCCGGTGGCGATCACCGCCAGCACCAGATGCACGAACCAGCGCGATTCGATTGCCGCGAGCGCGTCCTTCGAGCGGTGCACCAGCCAGCCGATCACGAAGGCCGTGCCGAAACCCACCGTGGCCGGAACCTGCGGAATCAGCGAAGAGTCGGGCGTCGGGATGCCGGTCCAGTAGATCCAGAAGGGCAGCGACATCAGCGCGGCGGCCAGCGGCAGGCCGAACACGAACACGCCTATGGGCAGGCGGATCGCCGCGTTCACCGCACCATCGACCACGTTGCGAAGCTTCTGCGCGCCGTCGAAGCGCACGATCAGTGCCCGGATGGCGATGACGGCCACGTACAGCAGCAGCAACTGGTAAAGGAACCACAGGTGCGTGAGGGGAAACCAGTGTTCGGGCATCGGCGGCATGGGCGGCGGCGGGGCGCCGTTGAGCATCTTGTTCATGCCCATGCCCCAGATTGCGAAGATCAGCGGAACCATCACTACCCAGCCCACGACCAGCGGCACCACGATGCGCGTGGCGCGGTTGGTCCAGAAGCCGCGCGCGCCGATCTTGTGGTACAGCAGGCGCGCGAAGAACCCCGCGATGAAGAAGAACAGCGACATGCGGAAGCAGTGCGCCACGAAACCGGCATCGCCGAGGAAGGCGCTCGGCGAATTGTCGATCATCGACCAGATGCCGGGCGGCAGGCCGGGCAGGAACGACATGGCCGCGTGGAAGGCCACACCCAGCAGCAATGCGAAGCCGCGCACCGCGTCGAGCGCGTGCAGGCGATTTGATTCAGGGCTTGTCATAGTTTTCTCCTTGAAATGGCCGGGCCTACAGGAAGTCGCGCCGGCGCGCCGCGAAAACGAAGGGCAGGATGAAGGCGATCAACAGGACCGTGAGCTCGCAGCCGAGCACCGTCCAGAAGGCGGAGTTCCACACCGGGGCCGGGCCCCACATGAATTCACGGATGCCTTCCATGGGGCCGACCGTGAACATGAAGATGCTCACGCCCATGTTGGTGACGATGACGGTGGCGGAACTCCAGGCCTCGGTCCGCGCGTGCATCATCCCGCACAACACCACGCCGAAGTTCGCCAGCATGAACACGCTGAGCAGCACGAGGTAGGGCGCGATGCCGTCGGGCACGCTGTCCTTGGCGAACACCAGCACCAGTGCCGCCGCCACCGAGATGATCCAGGTGGCGAAGAAGCACAGCGCCAGGCCGATCATCTTGGCGAGCACGTAGTCGCTGATCGACAACGGCAGGCTCATGATGAATTCCAGCGTGTGTTCCTTGCGCTCGTTCATGATGCCGTAGATGGCCAGCATCACGCCCATCGCGATGATGGTGGTGAGCCAGGTCAACGCGCCGACGTTGAAGCCGGTCCCGTTGAGTGCGGAAAGCAGCACCGAGACGACGCCCGCGACGGAGCCGATGGCGACAAACCAGCGATTGACGTGCAATTCCTTGGCGATGAGCTTGCGGGTGACGACGTTCATGAGCCGCGCACCTCGCGATGACGCATGACGTTTGCAACGAAGATCTCTTCGAGGTTCATGCGCTGCACCTCGCGCACGTGCGATCCGAGCAGGGCGGCGAAGCCTTCCGAGAACTGGTCGGTCACCAGCGTGACGAAGCGGCCGTCCTGGCTGCGGGAGACGATGTTCGGCAGCGCGGGCAGTTCGATTCCGTCGGGCAGCTGCAGCTGGATGCGGCGCCAGCGATCGAGGAAATCTTCCTTGTTGCTGCTCTCCACCAGCCGCCCGCGGTCGATGAAGGTGATCCGGTCGGAGATGCGCTCCACGTCGACCGTGTTGTGCGAGGAGAACAGGATCGAACGGCTGTCGTCGTGCAACACGTCCATGAACTCGCTGATGACCTCGTGGCGCGCCACCGGATCGAGGCCCGTGGTCGGCTCATCGAGGATCAGCAGCCGCGGGCGGCGCGCCAGCGTCAGCAGCAACACCGCCTTGATGCGCTCACCCAGCGACAGCGAGCGCGCGTTCTGTTCTTTGCGCAGGTTGAAGCGCTTCACCAGCGTCGTGGCGTACGCGTCATCCCAGGTCGGGTAGATCGACTTCACGAAGTCCATGTGCCAGCCGAGCGTGGCGTTCGGCAGCAGGTGCATGTCGGCCGACACGTAGCCGACTTCGCGCTTGGCGGCGGCCTGCGCCGTGGGCATCGGCTGGCCCAGCACGCGAATTTCGCCGGCGTCCGGTGCGATGAGCCCCATGGCCAGGCGCAGCGTGGTGCTCTTGCCGGCGCCGTTGGGTCCGACGAAGCCCATGACCTCTCCCGGCGCGAGCTCGAGCGACAGGTCGTCCAGCGTGAAGAAGCGGTACGACTTGCGCACGGCGTGCATTTCGATGTGCTTTGGTTCCATTACTTCTTTTCCAGGTTGCGATGGGCCCGGCGAATCCGCTCCGCGAGCTCATCGGGAGACAGGCCGAGCTCGCGGCCGATGCTGGCCGCCTCGGTGAGGTGCTGTTCGAGCTGGGCATCCCGCAGCTCGCCCGCCAGGCCGTTCACGTCGGCCACGAAGGAGCCCTTGCCGTGGCGGGTGACGATCACGCCCTCGTTTTCGAGGTCGAGGTAGGCGCGCTTGATGGTGATGACGCTGACGTTCAGGGCGGCCGCAAGTGCCCGGATTGACGGGAGTTCTTTTCCGGCCTCCCAGTCGCCCGCGGCAATGCGCGCCCGGATCTGCTCCATGATCTGGAGGTACATCGGGCGGGCGTCGGTCTGGGAGATGTGTATGCCGCTGTACATACTGTGTATACAGTGTATACTCAGTTGCAGGCGGATGGGAAGGGGGACGAAGCCCTTCCGGCGAAAAAAATCAGCGCCCCAAAAGCTAACTACCCGGCCGGAGCCGGGTAGTTAGTCTTGCAACGGGCCGGCCAATCTTCCTTAAGATTGGTGGGGCGGCCCTTGCCTCGACCCGTCAGGCGTGCTTGGCCGTGCGCCAGCCCTCGGCGTAGGTGTCGCGCGCCACGCGCGAGTAGGGCACCGGCGAGATCGTCACGCGCACCTCGAGCTGCTTGTGCTTCTCGACCGTGGTCTTCTTGGTGCCGCCGTTTTCTTCGCCCCAGACCAGCGTGAGTTGTTCGCCGATCTCGATGCCGGGCTCGACGATGCCGAGCGACAGCGCGGTGCGCTCGTTGTAGCTGTAGCCGCCGAACATCGAGAAGCCCACCGTCTTGCCGTTCTTCACGATCTTGTCGAACGAGGACGAGGCGTAGTTGGCGTTCGGCAGGTCGAAGAACTTGTAGTGCTCTTCGCCCGGACGGAACAGCGAGGCGTAGATCTTCGCCAGGTCATCGCCGTGCCAGGCGAACGTCACCTTCTTGCGCTGCGGCTTGTCGGCGATCTTCTTCAGCGCCTCGGCGCCGATGAAGTCGTGGTCGAACTTCACGAACGGGCCGTAACCGAGCTCGTACGGGTTGACGTAGTAATCCTCGATGTTGTCGCTGACGAAGCTGCCGGCAATCGAGCCGGTGGCCTCGTAGCTGTTGGCCGGCAGCCATTCGCGGTACTTCTTCATGCTCTCGCCGGTGTACACACCGGGCAGGGGCGAGGGAATCCAGCCGGATTCCAGCGTGTTCGACGCATAGGCGCGCGAACCGACCGCCACGATGCCGAATTCACGCCCGGCCTCGAGGATGTATTCGCGGATCTCGTCGCCCTCGGCGTACGGGCCCCAGATCTCGAGTCCCGGCGCGCCGGCCATGCCGTGGCGCAGGCAACGTACCTTGCGTCCCTTGATGTTGATCGTGTCCATCGTGAAGAACTTCACGTCGGGGATCGGGCCGCCGTTGATCTTGTCGAGGATCTGCTTGGCGTTCGGACCCTGCACCTGGAAGCGATAGTGACGGCGCGTGACCGCCTTGCCGCGCGGATGCGAGGGCGAGCGGTCGTCGCGGATGAAGTCGACCTTGAAGCCGCCGGTCTCGCAATGGAACTGCAGCCAGTTCACGGTCGGCGCGCGGCCGACGAACAGCAGCTCGTCCTTGTCGAGATGGAACAGGATGCCGTCGCCGATGACGTGGCCCTCGTAGCTGGTCGGCACCATCTGCTTGGCGCGGTTCACCGGGAAACTGGCGAAGCTGTTGATCGTGGTGTACGAGCACAACTTGAGCGCGTCCGGGCCCTTGATGGTCAGTTCCGCCATGTGATGCGACTGATCGAACAACACCGCCGAGTCACGCCAGGCGCGTTGTTCATCGCGCCAGTTGGTGAATTCACTCGGCACGACCGGGTACACGTACGCGCCGATCTGCGAGTTGCGAAGCATCTTGACGGTGTTGCCGGCGGCCTTGAGCACGCCTTCGAGATTCTGAGCCATGTTGGAAATAGTCCTTTGCCTAGTCTGCGCGGAATGTTCGGATTCCCGCCGCGCGGCGTCTCGCCCGTGAGCGAAACCGCAATGGCCTGAACACGAATCGGGCATTTCGCATTGCGAATTTGACAGGGTCGGCGGGTCCGGGCCCGCGGCCGGGCGCCGCGCCGGTGCAGCATCCACCGAGGCTCGCGAGGGCGCGGCGGGCGCCGGTCCCGCGTGGCGCGCGCCGCCGGCCCGCCGTGATCCTCGGCGAGTAGCTAGAATCGGACAATGGCACGCAACGACCCGTCAGTGACTCCGGCGACCCGGCTTTTCGGCATCTGCGCGCGCGATGCCGACCGGGTGACCATTCTCCGGCGAGGACCTTCGAAGCACGTGCTGCTGGTCAACTGGGACACGCGCCGTCACGAATTCCAGGCCGGCCAGTGGCTCAAGGGTCGCGTCTACGAGGAACGCTGCGATCTTTCACCGTCGGGCGACAAGCTCATCTATCTCGCCGCCAACCAGAAGCCGCCGTACTACGCATGGACCGCGGTGAGCCGCCCGCCGTACTTCACCGCGCTGGCGTTGTGGCCGAACCATGGCACCTACGGGGGTGGCGGGTTGTTCGAATCGGAGCGCTCGATACTGCTCAACCAGTGCGGTGGCGCGCGTCGCATGCCGGCGGGGTTCCGCCTTCCCGCAAACGTGCGCGTTCGCCCGATCGGCGAGTGGGCGGGGCGCGGCGAGGACGAGCCGATCCGCGTCGCACGCATGCGTCGCGACGGCTGGATGCTCGCGGACCCGGGGACGAGCACCGAATTCCGCTGGAATGCGCAGATGAACTGGGAATTCGTGGTGCCGCAGCGCTGGCGCAAGACACGCGATTCCCTCACGCTCGAGCGCCGCATCCTGGGCATCGGTGAGCGAAACGGGCCGTGGTACGTCACCGAGCATCGCCTGCTGTCCGATGGCGACGAGGTGGTGATGGACTTCGGGCGCAGCGACTGGGCCGACTGGTCGCGGTCGGGCGAACTGTTGCTGGCGCGCGAAGGAAAATTGTCGCGCGTGAAGACGAGTGGCGGCCGGGCGCAGATCCGCGTCGAGCAGCTCATCGACCTGGGCGGCCTGCGCTTCGAGCAGGTGCCACCCACGCCCGGCGCACTGCGCTGGAATGGACAAAGGATTTTCGGGAGGAAACTCAAATGAGCGACGCCGGCATCACCTATCGCGGCATGGTCCACCAATGGCACTGTGATCACATGGGGCACATGAACGTCATGTGGTTCGTGGGCAAGTTCGACGAGGCGACCTGGAACCTCGGTGCGCTCATGGGCATGACCTCCGCATACATGCGCGAGGCAAAGCGCGGCATGGCGGCGGTCGAGCAGCGCATCAGTTACCGGCGCGAGGCGCTGGTGGGCGACATCATCGTGATCCGCTCGGCCGTGCTCGAGGTGAAACCGAAGTCGGTGCGCTTCGTGCACGAGATGTTCCGCGGCGATGGGGGCGATCACCTGGCGACCATGCTGGTGACGGGCGTGCACATCGACGCGGTCGCGCGCAAGGCGGTGCAGTTCGAGCCGCAGGTCGTCGCGCAGTCGGAGGCGTTGACGGATTCCAATCCGCAACGCTGGGACGAGTGGCCGCCGCGGGCGGCCTACCTGGGCTGATCGATGCGCGCTTCGCCGGCGTGCGGCGCAAACCGGGCGCCCAGCGATGCGCTGGCAACCAGCACCGCGACGCTCGACACGAGGACACCGACCACATAAGCGACCGGCGCACTGCCGGCGGCCGCTTCGGCGCCGTGCGCGTGGCCGTGAAACCAGGCGAACACCGCGGTCAAGGTTGTGGTGGCGACGGGCAAGCGGCGTGGCGGCATGAGCGCCAGGAGCCCGAGCACCACCAGCGAAACCTGGATGGCGCTTTCGGTCGAGGCGATCTCGACGCCGAGCAGGCCGCTGATCGCACCGAGCGCCAGCAACACGGGAAAGCCGACCATGACAGCGATGCCGGCACGTCCGCCCAACCGTCCCGCGAGCAATCCGGTCGCGGCCAGCGCCATCAGGTGATCGAGCCCCGCCAGCGGATGCGATGCGCCCGCGGCGAAGCTCATTCCAGCACCATGTCCCGGATGCGCCTGGGCCAATGCGGGCAGCAACAGCGCGGCGCCGGCAGCGAATCTTGAACGCGAAATCATGGAACGAGCCTACCGGCAACCTTCGCGCGCGCGTCTAAGTCATTTGACGCAGATGCCGGGGCATTCGGCGCGACTGCACCGCCCGTATCATCCCGGTTCATGAATACGAAACCAGATGTATTGCGGGTCGGTGTGGGCGGACCCGTGGGTTCCGGCAAGACCGCGCTGGTGGACGCGTTGTGCAAGCGGATGCGCGACCTGTTCAACATCGCGGTGGTCACCAACGACATCTACACCAAGGAAGACCAGGAGTTCCTGATCCGCAGCAAGGCGCTCGATGCCGAGCGGATTCGCGGCGTGGAGACCGGCGGCTGTCCGCATACCGCGATCCGCGAAGACGCGTCCATGAATCTGGCCGCCATCGACCAGCTCATGCGCGACTTCGAAGGGCTGGAGATGATCATCGTCGAAAGCGGGGGCGACAATCTTGCCGCCACGTTCAGCCCCGAGCTCTCGGATCTCACGCTGTACGTGATCGACGTGGCGGCCGGCGACAAGATCCCGCGCAAGGGTGGGCCCGGGATCATGAAAAGCGACCTGTTGATCATCAACAAGATCGATCTCGCTCCGCACGTCGGTGCGTCGCTCGAGGTCATGGACCGCGACGCCCGCAAGATGCGCGGTGAGCGACCGTTCGTGTTCACCAACCTGAAGTCCGGCCAGGGTCTCGACCAGGTCATCGCCTTCATCGAGAAGCAGGGCATGTTGAGCCACTGAACTAACAGCCGCGGGTTGTCCGGTGCACCTTGCCGGCGCAAGATTCCGGCATGGATCCGCAAAGTGTCCGGACCCTCGGCCCGGTGTCCGATCCCTGGTCGCCCTGGATCGGCATCCGTCCGCCCTGGGTGAGGGGTGTGCTCGCCTTTTGCGCCTTCGAGTTCGCGTTCTTCATCGCCTACCGGTTCGGCCAGGCGTTCAACCCGGTGGTATCCGCACCGTTCTGGTTTCCCGATTCGGTGTTGTTGTGCGCCTTGCTGGTCACCCCGCGCCGCTGGTGGTGGCTGTTGTTGGCAGGCACGTTGCCGATCCGCTTCGGAGTCGAGTGGCCTACGCAGTCTCCGCTGTGGTTTCTCGGCACCTGTTACCTGAACGACTGCGCCAAGGCGGTGGCCGGCGCCTGGCTGCTGCAGCGTTTCATGCGCGATCCGATCCGGCTCGCAAGCATGCGCGATCTCGGCGTGTACTGCCTGTTCGCGGTCCTGCTGGTGCCGGTGGCCAGCGCACTGCTCGGTGCGTTGTCGCGCGCCGCGCTCGGCCATCCCTATTGGCAGGGCTTCGAACAATGGTTCCTCGGCGATGCGATGGCCAATCTCATCCTCACGCCCATCATCTATTACTGGGTGCTGCGCCCGCCGAATCCGGCGACCTTCACCAACGCGCGCGTCATCGAAGCCGGAATGCTGTCGATCGGACTGCTGGTCACGATGTCCTGGGCGTTCGAGCCGGTCGCCATACCCAGCGACATCGTCGAAACGCGCTTCTATGCGCCGGTGCCGTTCATGGTCTGGGCGGCGATCCGTTTCCGCATGTTCGGCGCGACGGGCGTGGTGGCGGTGTTGACGGTTTTCGCCGTGCGCGCGGCCATCGAAGGCACCGGCTCGTTCGCGGCGCTGACGGCGAGCGAAGTGTCGAGCCGCTTGCAGCACTTCCTGCTGTTGCGTGCGGCGCCGCTGTATCTCGCCGCGGTGCTCATCGAGCAATGGGTTGCCGTCAGCCATTCGCTGCGCGAAAGCGAGCGGCGCTTCCGGCACATGGCCGACCAGTCGCCGATGATGATCTGGATGGCGTCGCCGGACGGCCGCTGTGAATTCGTCAACCGGCGCTGGCTCGACTTCACGGGGCTCGAGCTCGAGGATTTCCTCGGGGATGGCTGGAGCCGGATCGTGCATCCCGACGACTTCGGCCGGTCAAACGGCGACTACCTGCGCAGCATCGCGGCGCGCGAATCGTTCGAGAACGAAGCACGCCTGCGGCGCCACGACGGCGAATTCCGCTGGGTCATGAGCCATGGCGCGGCACGCTTCTCGCCCACCGGCGAGTTCCTGGGCTACGTCGGCTCGGCCATCGACATGACCGAGCGGCGGCACCAGGAAGCCGCGCTGAAACGCAGCGAGGCGCGTTACCGCGACGTGGTCGAGAGCCAGGCGAGCTTCGTCTGCCGGATGTTGCCGAACGCGACGCTGACCTTCGTCAATACCGCGTACTGCCGGTTCCTGGGGCGCGAGCGGCTCGACTTGTTAGGCCGGAATTTTCTCGACCTGGTGTCGCCCCCGGCGCGTGAAGCCGCGCGGCGCGGGCTGGCGCAGGCGCTCGACGAGCCGGGCCACGTGACCTGGGAATGCGAGGTCGTGAACCCGGATGGCAGCCGCGGCTGGCAGAGCTGGGTATGCCACGCCATCGACGGCGTGCCCGACGAGTTGCGTGAACTGCAGCTCATCGGTGCAGACGTCACGGATCGCAAACGCGCCGAGGAATCCGGACGGCAGCTCGCGCAGGCCACGCGCTTCGCGGCGGTCGGCGAGTTGACCGCGATGGTGGCGCACGAGATCAACCAGCCGCTGTGCGCGATTCTCAGCAATGCCGAGGCCGCGGAAATCCTGCTGCGATCCGAGCATCCGCCGCTCGAGGAATTGCGGAACATCCTGGCCGACATCCGCAAGGACGACCTGCGCGCCGACTCGGCCATCCGCAGCATCCGCTCGCTGCTGCAGCGGCGGGAATTCGAGCCGCGGCGCGTGGATCTCGTGGATACCGTGGATCACGTGTTCAAACTCACGGCGGGCGATGCGCTGCACCGGCGCGTGCCGATCCGGCGCGAGGTGGCCGGCAATCTTCCCGCGGTGATGGGTGATCGCTCCTATCTCGAGCAGGTGCTGGTGATCCTCATGGTGAATGGCATGGATGCCATGAAAGCCACCGCCGAGGGTGCGCGCGAACTCGTGGTCTCCGCGCAGCGCGTGGACGGCTGGCAGGTGGAGGTGGCGGTGAAGGACTGTGGCCACGGCATTTCGTCCGAGCACATGCCGCAGCTCTTCGATTCCTTCTTCACCACCAAGGCGGACGGCATGGGAATGGGGTTGTCGATCGCGCGCTCGATGATCGCCGCGCACGGCGGGCGCATCTGGGCGGAGAATTCACCCGGGGGCGGTGCCGTCTTCCGCTTCACGTTACGCGAGTATTCCACCGACACGTCGCATTGAAGCGTCACCCTGAAGCGACACCCTGTTCGACACTCTGGGGCTTTGGTCCGATGTCGGAGCCGCGGCGCATGCAGTAAAAAATTCCTTTTCGCAACTCTTGCGGGGGAGAGGCACATGAAGCTGAATGCCGTTTTCGTTGGTATTTGCGCCGCGCTGGCGGTGTCAGCCTACGCGCAGACCCCGCCGGCCACGAGCGCTCCGGCGACACTCGCGGCGTCCACCGGCCTGACGGTGTACCCGGCCAAGGGCCAGGACGCGACGCTGCAAGGCAAGGATGAGGCCGATTGTTACAACTGGTCGAAGACCCAGACCGGTTTCGATCCGGCGACCCCGGTCGCGACCGCGGCGAAAGCCGCGCCTCCGCCACCGCAGCAGCCCAACGGCTCACGGGTGCGCGGGGCCGCGCGCGGCGCGGCGGCCGGTGCCGTCGTCGGTGAAATCGTCGATGACGATGCGAGCAAGGGTGCCGAGGCCGGTGCCGTCGCGGGCGCCGTCGTGGCAGGTTCGCGCAACCGGCAAGCGCGACGCGCCAATGAACAGCAGGCCCAGGCGGCCAATCAGCAGGCGCAGGCACAGGCCGATCAGCACAACGCCGAGCGCGCCGCCGGCATGGACAAGTTCAAGAAGAGCATGCAGGCCTGCCTCGAAGGGCGCGGCTACGTCGTCAAATAGCCGCGCGCAGTCGCGCGGCGCGGGGGTCAAGTCGCCGCGGCCGGCTTGGACGCCTTGGCGCCCTCGCGCTGCTTCGCGCGCTCGAGCGTGAGCTTGTACGCGATGTAGTACTTGAAGATGTTGCTGACGTACTGCACCGGCTCGCGGCCGACTTCCTCCGCCACCACGAGTTCGACGTTGTTGAACCACTTGTCGGGATCGAGGCCACGCTTGGCGGTCACGCCGCGCAGCCGTGCAATGCGGTTGGGTCCGGCGTTGTAAGCCGCGAACGCGAACAGGTGACGGTTGACCCGATCGATGGCCGGCTCATTGAAGTATTCGTTGACCAGGAAGCGCATGTACTTCACGCCCGCGTGGATGTTGGGCTCGGTGAGGTGAATGTCCTTGATCGCGACGTTGCGATCACTGGCGGTGGTGGGCATCACCTGCATGACGCCGATCGCGCCCACCGGACTGCGGGTGCGCTGATCGAGACCTGACTCCTGGTACCCCTGCGCCACGAGCAGCAGCCAGTCGAAGTCGTACTGCGTGGCGTACTTCTTGAAAAGGTTGGTGAGCTCGGTGAAGCGCTTCATGTCTTCGGCTTTCGTCGCGCCCTTGGCCCAGCGCGTGTTCTGCAGGTAGCGCTTGAAGATGACGTTGCCGGTCATCGTCCCGAGCTTGTGCTTCACGACGAAGCCGTCGAGCATCTTCTTGAACTCCGGGCTTCCCTTGCGGATGGCCCAGGCGATTTCCGCCTGGGTTCGCACCGCGATGGCCGGGTGCGGCTGGATCCTGGGAAAAATGTCCTTCCAGAACTCGGCCACGTAGTCGTCGACTATGGTTGCGTCCACCAGGCCGGCATTGACCATCTCGAGAATGTCCTCGTCCTCGAGGTTCTCCTCGGCGAGCTGGATGTCGACCGGCTTCCTGCCCTGGGCCACGAGGCGCGTGTTCAGATCCGCAAGCGCCTCGTAGTAGGCGCTCGAGCGCCGCACATACACGCTGCGCCCCGACAGTTCATCGACGGTGGCGGGCGGCGCCACATCCGCGGCGGTCACGAGAATCTCGTCGACCGAGTCCGTCGCAGGGGCGGTGAAATCCACAGTCTTGAGACGCTCCGGCGTAATCGTCAGGCCGCCGGTCGCGATGTCGCCCGCACCCGCGGCCAGCGATGGCAACAACTGGTTGCGCGCCACGGGGATGAAAATCACCCGGAAGGGGCGTGACCGGTCCTTGTTCGCGGCGTTGAGCTGTTTCTCGAGCTCCATGCCGAGGTCGTAGGTGATGCCACGCTGCTGACCCTTGTCGATGAAATAAAACGTCTTGCTGTACACGACCAGCATTCGAACCACCCGCTTGTCGAGCAGGGTGGGCCAGTCGCCGGTCCAGGTCACGAGCCCCGCGGGTACATCGACCACGGGCGCCTGGGCCGTCATTTCCACCGCCGGTTTGGCCGGGGCGGGCGGCTCCTTGGCCGAATCGCAGCCGCCGCACGCCAGGACGCAGCCGAGCACGGAGAGGAACCGCAATGTCGCGAGCTTCATGCGCCCTGTCTAACAACGGATGCTGCGCCACGAAAATGGGACCTAGAACCTACCGTGCAATCGGGCCATCCCGTGGGCACCGACATCCGCAGGTGCACTGCGCCGACACGCGCGGGCGGCGCAATTCGATTCCACCGCGGCGGACGTAAAACGAGAATTCGGCGGCTCGAGTTCAACGAAGCCCGTGGCCATTCTCAAACCGGAGATTCCCGTGGAAGGCCCACCATTCCGTGTGTTGTTCCTGTCACAACGTAACTCGGCGCGCAGCATGATGGCGGAGGCCATCGCCAACTCGCTGGGACGTGGACAGTTCGAGGCTTTCAGCGCCGGCGTGCGACCGGCCGCGGAGGTCGATCCCATCGCGGCCGAATTGCTGCAGCATGCCGGGCTCGAAGTGCCCGCCCATCCGCCGCAACACGTGCGCGAGTTCAGTGCCCCGCAGGCGGCGCCGATGGATTTCGTATTCACCCTGAGTGACACCGCGGCCGGTGAGGCTCCGCCGGTGTGGCCCGGCCACCCGATCACCGCGCATTGGCGCTGTACTGATCCGGAGCAGTTCGAAGACGAGGCCGAGCGGCGCGTCGCGCTGGTACGCGCGCGCACCGAGCTGGAGCGGCGCCTGCGGGTGTTCGCCAACCTGCCGGTGCGATCGCTGGATCGCCTCAGCCTGCAGGCGCACGTCGACGCGCTCGGGGAAACCGCGCACTGACGGTCAAACTACTGCGCCGTGATAGCATCGCGGCGCATGCGGATCCTGACGACGGTTTTCAGTGCATGCGTGGCTCTCGGCGCGCTCACGCCGGTTGCGCGTGCCCAGGCGCCGGCCGCGGAAGAACCCATCGAAGAGGTGGTGGTCACCGGCGAGTTCCCCGGCCCCGGCATGTGGAAGGTCTGGCGCGCGGAGGGCTCAGACGGGCAACCCGCCGGTCACGTCCTGTGGATCGTGGGCGAGCCTCCGCCGCTGCCCAAGCGCATGCAGTGGAAATCGAAGGACGTCGAAGCGGTCGCCACGCGCGCGCAGGAGATCCTGCTGGACGCCTTCGCGGACATGGAGCCCGACGAGAAGATAGGCGTGTTCCGTGGACTGTCGCTGCTGCCCGCGGCCCTGAAGGCGCGCAAGAATCCCGACGGCAAGACGCTGCGCGAGCAGTTGCCCGAAGACCTCTACGCGCGCTGGCTGGTGCAGAAGAAGCGCTTCCTCGGTTCCGATTCCGGCGTCGAGGAATGGCGGCCGATCTTCGCGGCGCAGAAGTTGCGTGGCGAGGCGATGGACGACCTCAAGCTGCGCGAGAGCGGCATGGTCTGGGAGGTCATCGGCAAGCTGGCGAAGAAGCACAAGATCAAGACGACCACGCCCAAGATCAAGTTCACGTTCCACACGCGCGATCTGAAGACCAAGCTGAAGGAGTTTTCGAAGGAATCACTGGCGGACACCGAGTGCTTCGCCACCACGCTCGATTTCGTCGTGGCGCTGACGGACGCCCCGACCGAAGCACGACGCGCCAAGGCCTGGGCCACGGCGGACCTCGAGACGCTGCAGACGCTGCCGCCGCTGCCCAACGCCTACGTTCCGTGCATCACGGCCGTGCTCGGCTCGCAGTTCGCGCGCGAGATCGTTCCCGCCGACATCCGCGAGCAGATCTACGCCGCGTGGATAGAAGCCGCGGAAAAATCCCTCGCCGCCAACGAGACCACGCTCGCCGTGGTGCCGCTGGCCAAGCTCATGCGTGCCGATGGTTACCTCGAGCGCCTGCGCGCCAAGGGCTACAGCATCGAAGCGCCGCGCTGAACGGTGCCGCGAACGCGGCGATTTCAGGGTTCGCGCCGGGTCTTCGCGACGTTGAGCGCCTCGCGCGTGTAGCGCGCCGCGCTGGCGAACATCTGGCGCAGATCCTGGGTGGTGGTCACCCGGTTGGCGAGCTGCAGTTCGCGAACCTCGCGCCCTTTCTCGTAGTCGATGATGCGCGCCACGGACACGCCGCTCGCGGCGTCACGCAGTTCGACATTGAGCTGCATCGATCCGGTGGTCCGAACGAAGGTGCGCGTGCCGGGCACGGTGCCGGCATCCGGTGCGCTGATGTCCAGGTCGATGATCGAAGGGTCGATGCGCAGCACGTCGGGGTCGGTGGATTCAGTGAGCGTGTAGCCGCCGCGTTCGACCAGCTCGGCGATCAATGCATCGCGAAACATTCCGACCAGCTCGGCGCGCAGCCGCTCGCGATCTTCTTCCTCGAGCTGCAGGTCCTTGTGCTTCTTGCGGAACACGACGGGGATGTCGCCCAGGGAAATTCGCCGATAACGTGCGAACGGCACATCGGGCGCGCGGTACACGCCCACCTTGCGGCTCGACGGTACGCGCACCAGCCCATCTTCGGTGACTTCGGGCGGCTCCGCGGCGGCCGCGGCCAGGGGAAGCATCGCGAGGCACGTCGCGAACGTACGGCGGTCCATCTGCCCTCCATAGCGGGAGGGCAGTGTAACCCCGCGGCCGCGGTCAACGCGCCAGCGCGCGAATCGCGCGCGCCGCCGCCGACGCGCGGTTCTCGACGCCGAGCTTCACGAATATCTGCTCGAGATGCTTGTTCACCGTGCGGGGACTGATGGCGAGGATCTCGCCGATTTCGCGATTCGCCTTGCCGCGACTGATCCACAGCAGGACCTCGGACTCGCGCGACGTCAGCGAAAGTGTCTGCTGCAACTGCTGTTCGTCCGGCGTGGTACTGAGCTCGGCAAGACGGAACAGCAGCTCGTCCGGGCCGATCGGGCTCATGACGGTGATTTCCACTTTCCGGCCGCCCACGTCGAGCAGCAACCGCGCCTGTCCTTGTCCGCCCTCGAGGCGCAGCCGCATGAGCTGTGCAAGCACCGCGGCGGGCAGGCCGGTGCCGGTTTCGCGTGTGCCCACGAAGAGCGCCGCGAGCAACTCACGGGCCTTGGGCGTACACCACAGCAATCGCCCCTGCGCGTCGGTGGCGAGCAGGAATCGCCCGGTGGCGTCCAGCGCGGCGCGCGTGCCTGCCGCGACACGCGCGTTGGCGAGATGCACCCGGATGCGTGCCAGCAGCTCGTCGACCACCAGCGGCTTGGTGACGTAGTCGACGCCGCCGGCGGCGAGGCCTTCGATGACGCTCTCGGTTTCGGTGAGGCCGGTCATGAAGATCACCGGCAGGTGGGCCAGCATCTTGTCGCGCTTCATGCGGCGGCATGTCTCGAACCCGTCGAGGCCGGGCATGACCGCATCCATGAGCACGAGGTCGGGCGTGATCTGCTGCACCAGCCGGAGCGCGCCGTCACCGTCGGTGGCGATCAGTACCGTGAAGCCCGCGTGGTCGAGGGTGTCGGTGAGGAAGCCGAGGGTCTCGGGTGTGTCGTCCACCACCAGCACGGTGTCGCGACGCACGTCGTTCGTGTCGTTAACCATGTTTGCGCATTCCTTCGAGTACGTGCATGTAGCGTCTCAGGTCGAAACTCGCCACCAGCGCACGCATGCGGGCAGCGAAGGCCTTGTTGGCCGGATCCTGCTCGATCTCGCGCAGCTTGGCCTGGATGCCGCGCACGTGACCGATGAGGCCGAGCTGGTACAGGTCGTCGACGTGGTGCCGCGCGTGGGCGGGCAGTGCATCGGCGTCGGGCGGTTCATCCGGGGCGAGCGGCGGCTCGCGCTCCGGCGCGAACACCCAGTCGAGCCCGAGTTGCGATGCGATGCACTCGAGCAGGCGCTGCATCTCGAGCGGCTTGATCAGGAAGGCGTCGTGCGCGGTACCGGGTCCGCCGGGCGAATATTCGTGCGCGTTCGCCGAGACGATGACGATGCGCAGCGCCTCCAGGCCTGGCATCGCGCGCAGGCGGCCGGTCACCTGCCAGCCGCTGAGGCCGGGCATGGATACGTCGACCAGCGCCAGGTCCGGCCGGCATTCGGCGGCGAGCGCCAGGCCCTGCGCACCGTCGCGGGCGGTGAACAACTCGAAGTCGAGTGGCCGCAGGAGGTTCTGCACGATATCGAGGTGCGCCGCGTCGTCGTCGACCAGCAGCAGCCGCCGGCGCGGCCCGGCGTAGCCGCGGATGGCGCGTCCCTGGTTCGAACCGAACGCGGCCTGCGGTGCGGGGGCGGCCTCGGAGAGCAGCATGCGCACGGTGAAGGCGGAGCCCGCGCCCTCGGTGCTCACCACGCTGATTTCGCCGCCCATGATCTGCGTGAGTAGTTTGGTGATGGTGAGGCCGAGTCCCGTGCCGGGCACCGCGCGCACGTTGGCGCCATGGCCGCGTTCGAAGGGCTCGAACACGCGTTCGAGGTCCGCGGCCGGGATTCCCACGCCGGTGTCGGCGATCTCGAACTCCGCCACCTGGCTGCGGTAACGCACGTTCAGCGTGGCGCTGCCGCGCTCGGTGAACTTGATGGCGTTGGACAGGAGGTTGATCAGCACCTGGCGCAGCCGCTTCTGGTCGACGTGCACGAACGCCGGCAAGTTGGGCGGGCGGCTGTACATGAACTCGATGCCCTTGGCCGCGGCCTGCAGGCGGAACATGTCGACTATCTGGTCCAGGAACTCGGCGAGCGCCACGCGATCGCGGTTCAGCCGCAGGATCCCGTTCTCGATCTTCGAGATGTCGAGGATGCCGTCGATCAGGTCGGTGAGGTGTTCGGCGCTGCGGCGGATGACGCGAATCGCGTTGTCGGAGGGCCCGGCGGCGCCGCGTTCCAGCAACTGCGCGTAGCCGTAGATGGAATTCAGCGGGGAGCGGATCTCGTGGCTGATGCCGGCGATGTAGCGCGTCTTGGCGACATTGGCGGACTCGGCGATTTCCTTGGCCTTCTGCAGCGCCGCGTCAGTGCGCTTGTGCGCGTCGATCTCGTCCATGAGCATGGTCGTCTGGCGCGCCGATTCGGCCTCGGCCGCGCGCCGGCTCTCGTGCGCGAGCACGATGAGCCAGGCCATGACCCCGGATACGAACAGCAGCGCGAAATAGACCAGCCACAACGTGGTCTGGATGGCCTCGCGCTGCGCCAGCGCCACGTTGCCGTACTGACGGTAGATCAGCGCCAGCAGGAAGCCGATCGCCAGGTTGGAAAGCAGCAGCAGGCCGCCAAAGTGTCCCGCGCGCGTGTTCAGCAGGGCGCCCACGCGCGCCGGCAGCACGCGCCGGATGAACAGGTCGAGCTGCTCGTTGAAGCGGCTGTTGGTCTTGCAGGCATCGCGGCAACGCGCTTCCAGCGTGCAGCACAGCGAGCAGATCGGGCCGGAGTAGGCCGGGCACATCGCGATGTCGCCGCGCTCGAAAGTGTTCTCGCAGATGCAGCACTCGAGCTCGGGCCGGTCACCCAGGCCTTCGGCCGGACGGGCCAGGTAGTACCTGCCACGCGTGGCGATGGCGATGATCGGCGCGGCCACGAACGCCGCGGCCAGCGCCACGAACGGCGAGAGGATCTCGGCGTACTGCCCGAATGCGCCCATGAACGCCAGGCTCGACAGCACCACCGAGATCGCCAGCGCACCCACGCCCACCGGGTTGATGTCGTACAGGTGCGCGCGCTTGAACTCGATGTACTTCGGCGAGTAGCCCAAAGGCTTGTTCACCACCAGGTCGGCGGTCAGCGCTCCTATCCACCCCGCCGCGAAGTTGGCGTAGATGACCAGGATGCTCTCGATGGCGCGGAAGATGCCGATCTCCATGAGGATCAGCGCCAGCACCACGTTGAACACCAGCCAGACCACGCGGCCGGGATGCGAATGCGTGAGGCGGGAAAAGAAGTTCGACCACGCGATGGAGCCGGCGTAGGCATTGGTCACGTTGATCTTGAGCTGGCAGACGATCACGAATATGCCGGTCAGCACCAGCGCGAAGGTCGGGGACTGGAACACCTCGCGGAACGCGTGGTGATACATGATGGTGGGCTCGTCGGCCTGCGCCGGATGCACTCCCTGGCGCACCAGCCACACCGCGAGGAACGAACCGATCAGTAGTTTGAGTCCGCCGAGGATCACCCATCCGGGGCCGGTGCCGAGCACCGCCGTCCACCAGCCGGCGCGGTTCTTGCGCGTGCGGTCCGGCAGGAAGCGCAGGTAGTCCACCTGCTCGCCGATCTGCGGCAACAGCGACAGCAGCACCGAGGCGGCGAGGCCGAACAACGCGAAATTGAACACGCCGCCGTTGCCGCCATCCTGGGTAACGACCGTGCCGCCGAACTGCGTCCATGCCGCGAGCTCCTGCGGGTTCTTCCACGCGATCACGGCGATCGGCACGAATTGCAGCAGCAGCCAGACGGGCTGCGTGATGATCTGCATCTTGCTGATGAGGCTGATGCCGTAAAGCGCGATCGGGATCACCACCAGCGAACTGATGATGTGCGCGGCCCACATCGGGATTCCGAACACCAGGTTCAGCGCCACCGACATGATGCTGGCTTCGATGGCGAACAACAGGAAGGTGAACGACGCGTAGATCAGCGAGGTCACGGTGGACCCCATGTATCCGAAGCCCGCGCCCCTCGTGAGGAGGTCGATGTCCACTCCGTACTTCGCCGCGTAGTACGCAATCGGCAGGCCGATGAGGAACATCAGCACCGCGAACGCGCCGATGGCCCACGCGGCATTCGGGAAGCCGTACAGCAGCGTGATGGTGCCGCCGATGGCCTCGCAGGCCAGGAACGCGATCGGGCCAAGCGCGGTGTTGCCCACGCGCGCGGCCGAGCGGCGCGCGCGCTGCGCGGTGAAGCGCAGCGCGTAGTCCTCGAGCGTCTGGCTCGCCACCCACTGGTTGTACTGGCGGCGTTCGCGGATGACTTTCTGTTGTCGCGGCATGGCCATGCCGGTGATTCCCCTTGTTCTTCGCGTAGGACGACAGCAATCGACATGCCACCCGTGCCCGCGTGGCGGCGCGCCGTGTGCGCGGCTAACTGCTCACGATTCGATCAGGTGACTCGTTGGAGTGCAGCCGGCGGCGCGTGCGCACTCTATTAGCCCAGCGCGCGCCGCGCCTACGTCAAATGACGCCTACCTGCGGCGCGAGCCGATCCTTACCGTGCGTGCGCAGGGGCTATTGCAAAAGAAGGATCAACATGTCACGCACAACTCACAACTCGGGACAACTCATCACGGTGGTGGCGGGTCTCGCCATCGCCGCGACCGGCGCGCCGGCACTCGCCGGTGACGTCTCGGTCGGCGGCGGGCTGCGCACCAGCTTCAGCAGCACCGACCAGGACTTCTTCGACGGTGAAGAAATCGGCAGCGACTCGTCCAGCGATTTCGTGGTCAACAGCGCGCGCCTGTACATCAGCGGCCACGCCACCGAGAACATCGGTTTCATGTTCAACACCGAGTACAACCAGGGCGAAGAGACGATCCGCGTCATCGATGCGGTGGCGCAGTTTTCCTTCGCGGGGGGCAAGCACAACCTGTGGGTCGGCCGCTTCCTGCCGCCGTCGGATCGCGCCAATCTCTACGGGCCTTACTACGCCAGCAACTGGGCGGTGTACCAGGACGGCGTGCAGGACGGCTATCCGTTCGAGACCGAAGGTCGCGACGATGGACTCGCCTACTGGGGCCAGTACGACAAGGTCAAGGTCTCGGTGGGCGCGTTCGACGTCACCAACGTGACGGGCGGCGATTCCGATGTACTGCTCGCGGGCCGCGTGCAGATGGACTTCTGGGATGCCGAGGACGGCTACTACCTGAACGGCACGTACTACGGCGAGAAGGACCTGCTGGCCTTCGGCATCGCCGCGCAGAGCGCCGATGCGGGCGAGGCGTATTCACTCGACTTCCTGCTCGAGAAGAAGCTGGGCAATTCGGGCGTGGTCACGGTCGAGTCGGAGTTCGCGGTGTACGACGGCCTCGGTGGTTATCCCAGCCCGGTCGAAAACGTGCTCTACGAGAAGACCGACGGCTGGTACCTGCTCGGCGCCTACCTGTTCCCGGGCTCGGACAAGGGCAAGTTCCAGATCCTGGCCAAGTATGGCCAGGCCAACTACGACTACGGCTTCGCGGACGTCGACCAGGACACGTTGGAGGTCGACCTGAACTACATCATCAAGTCCTTCAACGCGCGCGTCAGCCTGTACTACCTCGACAAGAGCTTCGATCCGGACGTGGGTACCGACTCACAGACGATCGGCCTCGGTCTGCAAATCCAAATGTGAGGATGGAAAATGACTAACTACAAACTTACGCGGCGGATCGCGCTGGCGGGAGCCGCGCTGGCCATCACGCTGGGCGCGGCCGGCGCCCCGGCGGCCGAAGGCACCATCAAGGTGGGCGTGCTGCACTCGTTGTCCGGAACCATGGCCATCTCCGAGACCACGCTCAAGGACACGGTCCTGATGCTCATCGACGAGCAGAACAAGAAGGGCGGCCTGCTCGGCAAGAAGCTCGAGCCGGTGGTGGTCGACCCGGCGTCCAACTGGCCGCTGTTCGCCGAGAAGGCGGAGCAATTGCTGGTCAAGGACAAGGTCGCGGTGGTGTTCGGCTGCTGGAC
>Ga0315910_10000730_pt1 | contig 31693 bp, 21 predicted proteins | sample EdamamesoilMG_FD_204470 | JGI IMG/M metagenome (GOLD analysis project Ga0315910, IMG submission 204470) | Garden soil microbial communities collected in Santa Monica, California, United States - Edamame soil | ecosystem: Environmental > Terrestrial > Soil > Garden | place: USA: California... | reverse complement strand
CGCCGAGACCGCGCTCACCAATCGTTTTCAATCGCCCAGTGCGTCGGGCGATACCCCCAGGCAGGCGCTGGCGGAATTCGACGCCTTCGCGGCCGCGCTCGCCGGCGAGGGCATCACAGTGTGCGTGGCGCAGGACTCCGACGAGCCGCGCAAACCCGACGCCGTGTTCCCGAACAACTGGGTGAGCTTCCATGCCGACGGCACGGTGGTGATCTATCCCATGCAGGCGGCGAGCCGGCGCATCGAACGACGCGCCGAAGTCATCGAGGCCGTGGTGCGGGACACCGGTTTCGAGGTTCGCCGGACCGTGGATCTCACTCACCACGAGAAGTCCGGCCGGTTCCTGGAGGGCACCGGGAGCTTGGTGCTGGATCACGTGGCGCGGGTCGCCTATGCCTGCCGCTCGCCGCGCACCGAGGAGACGGTGGCCAGGGAGTGGGCGCGGGAGCTCGGCTACGAGCTGGAACTGTTCACGGCGCGCGACACGCGCGGCGAGCCCATCTACCACACCAACGTCGTGATGAGCATCGCCACGCGCATGGCCGTGGTCGCGCTCGACAACATCGACGCGGCGGACCGCGCGCGCGTGGAGGCACGGCTCGGCACCGCGCGCGAAGTGCTGGCGATCGACGATGCCGAGATGCGCGCCTTCGCCGGCAACGTGCTCGAGCTCGGTACCTGGGACGAGTATCTCGGCGACATGCGCATCATGGTGATGTCGGCCTCGGCGCAGCGCGGGCTGGCGGCGCGCAAGTACGCGCGGCTGTACGCGTCGGTGGACGCGGTGCTGGCGGCGCCGGTCGACGTCATAGAACGGCACGGGGGCGGCAGCGTCCGTTGTATGCTCGCGGAAGTCTTTCTCCCCTGAAGATCCCCTGCATGGATTTCTGCCTGAAGGTGCTGCTCGCCTATCTGCTCGGCTCGGTGGTCGGCAGCCTGGTGGTCGGCCGGCTGCGCGGCGGCGTGGACATCCGCAAGTTGGGCAGCGGCAATGCCGGCAGCACCAATGCGTTGCGCACCCAGGGCCTGGCCTTCGGCATCTGGGTGATCGTCATCGACGTCGCCAAGGGATGGCTGGCGGCCGCCTGGTTGCCCGGGCTGGCAATTTCCGGAGTTCCGGCCGCGGCCGGCGAAGCCGCCGCGTGGCTGCCAGCGGCCTGCGCGTTCGCTTCCATCGTCGGCCACGTGTTCCCGGTGTGGCACGGGTTCCGCGGCGGCAAGGGCGTGGCGACGCTGGTGGGCGCCTGCGCGGGCCTCGAGCTCGCGCTGCTGGTCCCGCTGGTGGTGAGCTGGCTGGCGGTGGTCATGGTGTCGGGCTTCGTCGGGTTGGCGTCGATCATCGCCTCGCTGGCCCTCCCGGTCTATCTACTGCTGCGTGACGGTGCGCGCTTCACGCCGCTGCTGGGGTTCGCGCTGGCGACCGCCGCGCTGGTGATCTTCACGCATCGGGGCAACGTGCGGCGCATGCGCGCCGGATCCGAACCGCGCGCCCGCAAGTTGTGGCTGTTCGGGCGCCAGCGTTCATGAGCGCGGCGGATCCGCGACCGCTGCCGCAGCGGGTATTCCAGCGGCTCGACGACCGCGCGTACCAATCGGGTGAAGCGCTGGCGGCCGACCTGGCCGTGACGCGCGCCGCGGTGTGGAAGGCCGTCGAGCAGTTGCGCGAGCTCGGCGTGCACCTCGATGCGCAGGCGGCGCGCGGTTATCGGCTGGCGAGCGGCGTGAGCGCGCTCGCCGTCGAACGCATCGACGCGGCATTGCCGGCCGAGGTGCGCGCACGCATCGAGGCCTTGCGGGTCGAATGGACGCTCGAGTCCACCAACACGCGGCTGCTGGATGCCTTGCCGCCCGCATCCGGAGCGGCCAGCGTGGTGCTGGCCGAGCATCAGACCGGAGGTCGCGGCCGGCGCGGCCGCGCCTGGATCGCGCCACCGGGTGGCGCCATCTGCCTTTCGCTGGCCTGGCAATTCGCGGAGCTGCCGGACGATCTTTCCGCGCTGAGCCTGGTGACCGGACTCGCGACGGTCGACGCGTTGAACTCGGTGGGTGTGCGCGGCGTGCGCCTCAAGTGGCCCAACGACCTGGTTACGGCGCGTGGAAAACTCGGTGGGATCCTCATCGAAATGCGCGCCGAGGCGGGAGGGCCGGTACACGTGGTCATAGGCATCGGCCTCAATGTGCTGCTCGATGAAGCCGCGCGCGCGGCCGTCGCCGCCACCGGCAACGTCGCCGACGACGTGCGGGGCAATTGCGATTCGGTGCCGGACCGCAACGCCATCGTGGCCGCATTGCTCGCGCAACTCGTCCCGTTGCTCACGGACTTTCCCCGCCACGGCCTCGCGCCGCACCTCACCCGCTGGAGCGCGCTCGATGCACTGCTGGGCAGCGAGGTGCGCGTGGAGAATGCCGGTGAAGTGACGCGCGGTCTGGCGCGCGGCATCGATGCGCATGGCGCGTTGCTGGTGGAAACTCCCGCGGGCGTGCAGCGATTCATTTCCGGAGAAGTCAGCGTGCGGGTGGAGCGATGAGTACCTTGCTGGTCGATATCGGCAATACGCGCATCAAGTGGACCGTGCAGCGCCGCGCGCGCGCCGGCCGAGTGCACGCGCTGCCTCATCGCGGCAAGGGTGCGGCTTTCGATGCGGTGGTGCGCGCGGTGCCGCGAGACGTCGAACGCGTCGTGGCCGTGTGTGTCGCGGGCGCGAAGCTCGAGCGCGCCCTGGCGGCCGCGGTGCGCAGGCGGTTCGGCGTGCGTGTCGAATTCGTGCGTTCGACGCGGCTTGCCGCCGGCGTGCGCAATGGATACCGCGAGACCTGGCGGCTCGGCGCCGATCGCTGGGTCGGTGTCATCGCGGCGCATGCCATCGCGGGCGCGCGACCCGTGCTCGTCGCCAACGTCGGCACGGCGCTCACGCTGGACGTGGTGAGCGCGGATGGCCGGCATCGTGGCGGCGCCATCGCGCCCGGCCCCGCGACCATGATCGCGAGCCTGCTCCACGGCACTCACGGCATCCGCCGCCGTGCTCGCGGCGCGCGTCCCGGCGGCGCACGGGTGCGCGGCTTGTTCGCGCCGGATACCGCGAGCGCCCTCGAAGCCGGGGCCGCGATCGCCGCCGCCGCGCTGGTCGACCGCGCCGTGGCCGAGGCGCGCGCGTTCGGCGCACGACCGCTGGTGCTGCTCACCGGCGGCGGAGCCGCCCAGCTGCGCACACATATAAAGAGTGCCGTCCGCGTGATCCCCGACCTCGTCCTGCGCGGACTCGCCATCCTGGCCCGCGGCCAGGCATAGGTTCTGGCCGCGGAGGAGCGCTTTGCTACACTCGCGCCTCGCGTGCGTGTCGCTTTCTTCCTGTTGTTGCTGGTGAATCTCGCTTTCTTTGCGTGGGCGCAATGGCTCGCCCCGAAGGAAGCGCAGCTGCCTGTCTCACCCAAGGTCGACGCACCTCGACTGCAGCTCGCCACCGAAGCCACGCCGGTCACCGCGGGCGGCAGTTGCGTTACGGTCGGCCCGTTCGCGACCAGCGAGCTCGCCGCGCGCGCGCGCCAGACCCTGACCGACAGCGGTTATCCCTCGGTCCCGCGCGAAGTGGCGACCCATGTGCCGGACGGCTACTGGGTCTATCTCGAAAGCCCTTCGACCGAAGCCGGGGAACGGCGCCTGCTCGATCGCCTGCGCCGCGGCGGTATCAACGATGCGCAGGTGATCGGTGACGCCGGAGGACGGCGGATCTCTCTTGGCGTGTTCTACGAGGAGGCCCGCGCCTTCGCGCAGTCGGAGCGCGTGGCGAAGCTGGGCCTGCTGCCGCAGATCCTCGGCCGCGAAAAGAGCGCGTCCAGCATCTGGCTCGACCTCACTCTCAAGTCCGGCGCGCCGCCGCTCGAAGGCCAGAAGTTCCAGGCCGGTGACGCGGAGCTCGAGTTTCGGCCGTGTCCGGCGGCCGCGGGCGCGGCGCCGAATGGCGCAGCCGAGGCCCCGCAGACGCAGAATTCGAGCGCGCAATAGCGCGGGGCGCAGCCCCCGCCTAGAATTCCCGCCACCTCCGGAGAGGCCGGCTTAGCTCAGTTGGTAGAGCACCTGATTTGTAATCAGGGGGTCGCGGGTTCGATCCCTGCAGCCGGCACCAGCCCGCCGCGCGTGAACGCCGCCGCCATGGCGCGCTCAAAGGCATAATCGATCAACGCCGCAGCTGTCGCCAGAGGGACCTGGTTCGAGCGCGTCCTGAAGGCTGAGAAATGACGGCGCGATTCATCGAACATTCCCCGGTCACCGGATGAGCTACGTCACCGTCGTCTATTCGACGGTTGCGGCCTGCGCGCTGCTGCTCGCTCTCATCCACGGGTTGATATGGGTCATGGATCGCAAGGCGCACGCCAGCCTGGCGTTCGCGTGGCTCGCGCTGGCCATCGTCGGCGGCGTGGTGATGGAACTTGGCACGATGCGCGCCGATTCCGCCCAGGCCTGGGGCGAGTGGGTGCGCTGGACGCAGATTCCGGTCTTCATGCGCATCACCGCAACGGTGGTCTTCATACGGCTGTACCTGGGCACCGGCCGCGCGTGGCTGATGTGGACCATCATCGCGTTGCGGTCGTTCATCGTGATCGCGAACTTCGTCTTCGATCCGAATTTCCATTTCACCGCCATCGAAAGCATCGAGCAACGGTCGTTTCTCGGCGAACAGGTCACGGTGCTCGGCCACGGCATTGCGCGCGACTGGCAATGGTTGGCCACCTTCGCGAACCTGCTCCTGCTGACTTACGTCGCCGACGCCACGCTGCAGTTGCTGCGCGCGGGCTCGGCCGAGTCGCGGCGCAAGGCGCTGGTGGTGGGCGGCGCCACGCTCGTGTCGGCGCTGATGAGCATGCTCTACTCGCAGCTCATGATCCTGGCCGGCTTGCAGGTGCCGGCGCTGTTGTCCCCGCCGCAGCTCATCATGTTCTCGGCCATGGCCTTCGAACTCAGTCGCGGGACCCTGCGTGCCTCGCGGCTCGCGCGCGAGCTCGAGGGCAGCCAGTCGCGGCTGGACGTGGTAACGGCGGCTGCCGGCCTGGGCCTGTGGACCTGGGACGCACGCGCCGGCAGTCTCTGGGCCAATTCACGCGCGCGCGCGATGTTCGGGCTCGAATCCTCGGGTGATGACTTCCTGGTCGTGGATACGGTGCGCCGCCTCATCCATCCGGACGACCTCGGCCGGATTCGCGAGATCTGGCGGCACGCGGCCGCCGCCGGGACCGAAGAGGAAGTTCAATTCCGCATCCTGCTTCCCGGCGCCGTCACCCGCTGGATCATCGCTCACGGCCGCTCCGAGGCCGACGCCGCCGGCAATCTCACGCGCGTGCAGGGAGTACTGCGCGACGTCACCGATCAATGGCGCGCGCGTCTCGAGAACGAAGAGCTGCGGCGCGAGCTGGCGCACGCGGGCCGCGTTTCGGTGCTGGGCACCTTGTCCTCGTCGCTGGCGCACGAACTCAGCCAGCCGCTGGGCGCGATCATGCTGAATGCCGAGGCGGCGGAACTGCTGCTGAACAAGCCGCAAACCGATCTCGAGGAGCTGCGCAACATCATCGCCGACGTGCAGCGCGACGGCCGCCGCGCCGCCGAGGTGATCGACGGCCTGCGCAAACTACTCAAGCGGCGCGAGCTCGAGTTCACGCCGGTCGCGATCGACAGCCTGTTGCGCGACGTGATGGCGCTGCTGAAGAGTGACGCGATCTCACGCAGCGTCCTGCTCGAGTGCGCCATCGATCCGGAACTGCCGTCGATCCGCGGCGACAAGGTGCATCTTTCGCAAGTGCTGATCAATCTCGTCATCAACGGCATGGACGCCGTTTCCGGAATGCCGGCCGCGCAGCGGCGCGTGATCCTCGATGCGCGGATGAACGTCGACCAGGCCGTCGAGCTGTCCGTGACGGACCTGGGGCACGGCATCCCGGAAGAAGTGCGCGGCCGCATCTTCGAGCCGTTCTTCACCACCAAGTCGCAGGGCATGGGCATGGGATTGGCGGTGTCGCAAACCATTGTCCAGGCCCACGGAGGCAAGATCTGGGCGGATTCCCCGGTGTCGGGCGGCGCGATTTTCCGGGTTTCGTTGCCGGTCGGCGCCGCGGCCTGAAGCGCGCGCACCACGCGCTTGCATGACGCCGGCGCGTGCGCCAGCGCGGCGCAATTTCACCGCAGCGCCTAAAAATCTCAGCCTCCCGGCGTGAGCGCATTCACGATTTCATCGCAGGTCGACTGTTATGGTCGGCGCCATGAACACCACACACGTGAAACGTTTCCTGCTCGCGTCCGATTTCGATCAGACGCTGAGCCACAACGATTCGGGCTTCGAATTGAGCGAACTACTCGGCGTGCGGGATTTCGAGCGGAAGGTGGCCGGCCTCGCGCAGAGCCACCTGGTGCAACAGGGCGGCGAGCTCGCCTACCTGATCCGCCACGACCCGGAGTTTCGCGGCGTGCGCCGCGAGCACCTGGTGCAGGCCGGCAAACGCGTGCGCCTCAAGGGCGGCCTGGATTCATTCGTCGAACTACTGCATCGCGGCGTCGAGGGGAACCAGTTTTCCTTCTACGTGGTCTCGGCGGCGCCACGCGAAGTCGTCGTGTCCGCGCTCGAGGGCATCGTGCCGCCGGAGCACATATTCGGCACCGAGTTCGACTACGACCCGCATACCGGTGAAGTGCGCTCGATCAACCGCGTGCGCGCGGGCTACGGCAAAGTCGCGGTGCTCGACGAGCTCGGGCAGCGCCTCGGCATCAGCGCGGATCGCGTGATCTACGTGGGTGACGGCAGCTCCGACATCCACGTCATGCTGCACGTCAACAACGGCGACGGCTTCACCATCGCGGTGTCGGAGAACCGCCAGCTGGCGCGCATCGCGCGCAGCACCGTGCTCAGCGACAACGCCAGCAGCGTGCTGGTGCCGATCCTCGACCAGGTGCTGGGACTGCGCACCCCGGAGATCCGCGCGCACCTTGAATCCACCGGCCTGAGGCTGGACGAGTGGCAGCGTGCGCGCACCGACCGCGTGCAGCTGCGCGAGCTCGCGGCGGTGGTCTGAGAGATGACCGACGCGCTGGGATGGGTGGCGACGACCCTGTTCGTCGGCTCGTATTTCTTCAGGCAGCCCGCCTTGTTGCGCCTCGCGCAGATGAGCGGCGCGGCATTGTGGATCGTCTACGGCGTGTTGATCAGCGCGCTGCCGGTCGTGGTCGCGAACGGCCTGGTGCTGGCGGCCGCGGCGTGGACCCTGATCCGTGCGAGGACGCCGGCGGCGGCGTGAGCCGCGTCGGTCGGGTCACTCCGCGGTGGCGCGCGGGATTCCGTCGATCCAGGTGGCGTGCACCCGCAGGTCATCGTCGAGCAGCACGAGATTGGCGCGATGCCCGGGCGCGATGCGTCCGACGTTGCGCAACGCCAGGAACTCCGCCGGGTTGGCGCTGGCCATGCGTACCGCGGTAGCGATGTCGACCCCGAGCATGCGAACCGCGTTGCGTACCGCGCTGGCCATGTCGAGATCGGCGCCGGCCAGCCGGCCGTGTTCGTCGACGCATTTTCCATTGGCCACGGTCACCGGCCGCCCGTTCAGTTCGAAATTCTTGGTGTGCGCCCCGACGCTGGGCATGGCGTCCGACACCAGCATGATGCGTTCAGGAGGCTTCAGGCGCAGCGCGAGTTTCATGACCGCGGGATGCACGTGGTGGCCATCGACGATGAGCCCGCACCAGCTCGCGTCGTGCGCCAGCGCCGCGCCCACCGCGCCCGGCTCGCGCGAGCCCAGCGGCGACATGGCATTGAACAGGTGCGTGAAGCCGCGCAGTCCGGCCGCGAAGGCGGGCTGCAACTCTTCGAAGGTGGCGTTGGTGTGGCCGGCGCTGACGATGACTCCCGCGCTCGCGAGCTGGCGGATGAAGGCCGGCGTGGTGCGCTCGGGCGCGAGCGTCACCATGGTCACGCCGCCATGCGGCCGGGTGAGTAGTTTGACGGCGTCGCCGTCGAGCTCGCGCAGCTTGCTGGCGTCGTGCACGCCGCGCCGCTCCTCGTTGAGGAACGGGCCCTCGATGTGGATTCCGAGCACGCCGGGCACGCCGCCGGCGATCGCGTCGCGCACCGCCTCCATGGCGCGGGCCACCGCGTCGAGATCGTCGCTGATCAGCGTGGGCAGGAATCCCGTGGTGCCGAAGCGCCGATGCGCGGCGGCGATCTCCGCGATGGTCTCGGCAGAAGGGGAGCCGTTGAACAACACGCCGCCACCGCCGTTGACCTGCGCGTCGATGAAACCCGGCGCGAGCAGGCGACCCTCGAGGTCGATGACGAGATCGGCGCCGTCGAGATCGTGAGCCGGCGCCAGTCCTTCGATGGACGCATCGCGCACCCGCAAGGTCCGTCCCTGCTCGATGCCGGCGTCGGTGAGGATCCGGCCGTTGTGGAAGGCTAGCCGCATCAGACCGTCTCGGTGATCTTGGCCAGGTGCGGCGGCTGATCGGGATCGAGCCCGCGCGCGACGCTCAGGTCGTTGGCCATGGCGTAGAACGACTGGATGGAGAGGATGGGCTCGATGACGGGGTGGGCCACCACGGTGGGCAGCGAGATCGCGCCGGCCGCGCGTCCGCCCGCGAGCAGCACCGTGGCGCCGCGCGCCGCGAATTCCGCGGCAAGTTGTTCGACGCCGGCGCGCGTCTCGTCGTCCTGCGCGAACATCAGCACCGGGAAGCCGGCGCGTACCAGCGCCATCGGTCCGTGCTTGATCTCGGCGGAGCTGAACGCCTCGGCGTGCAGCGCGCAGGTCTCCTTGAGCTTGAGCGCCGCCTCCTGCGCCACGGCCAGGCCGAAGCCCCGCGCCACGACGAACAGGTTGACCGAGCCACGCAGCGCCGCGACGCCCGCGCTCCAGTCGCACGCCCAGGCGCGCGACAGCTGCGCGGGTAGTTTGGCCAGCGCTTCGGACAGGTCCAGGTGCTGCGTCCAGCTCGCCACCAGCTGCGCGATGCAGCTCAACGAAGCGATGTAGGACTTGGTGGCGGCGACGCTGGTCTCGCGGCCGGCGTGCAGCGGAATGGCCACGTCGACCGACTGCATCAGCGGCGAATCGGCGGTGTTGCACAACGCGACGGTGAGCGCGCCACCGCCGCGTGCATGGGCCGTGGCCGCCAGCAGGTCCGGGCTCCTGCCGGACTGCGAGATCGCGATGAACAGCGTTTCGCGCAGGTCGGTGTGGGCGTCGTAGATCGAGCTCATCGAGGGCGCGGCCGAGGAGGTGAGGGCGGAGGTGTGCGCTTCGACGAGGTAGCGGGCGTACGTGGCAGCGTGATCCGAGCTGCCGCGCGCGCAGGTCACCACCGCGCGTGGCGGCCGCGCCCGCAGGCGCGCGCCGAGCGCGGCCAGCGAGGACGCATTGCGGGTGAGCTGCGCGGCGACCACCGCGGCGCCTTCACCCGCCTCGGCGAACATGCGGGTCGCTTTGCTCACTGGGCCCGGCTCACGAGGTTGCGCTGAGCTCGGCGACGAAATCGTAGATCTCGCCGCGATACCAGGACTGCGAGAACTCCACGGCGCGGCCATCCTTGAGATAACCGACGCGCGCGACCAGCAGGCCGGCTTCGCCCGGCTGCGCCTTGAGTAGTTTGGCCTGCTCGGCGGTCAGCAACACCGCGCGCAACCGCTGCAGGGCGCGCACCGGGCGGTTGCCGGTGCGTTCCAGCGCCTCGTACAGCGAAGTCGCCACGTCATCGAGCGAGCCCAGGCAGGAGGCGAGCACGGTCGCGTATTCGAGCGCCATGGGCGCGTCGTCCGCGTAACGGATGCGATGGAAACGCAGCACCGGGGTACCGGGACTCGAGCGCAGCGTCAGTGATTCCTCGGGAGTCACGGTGCCGGTGGCGCGGTTGAGCCATACGCTGCGCGGCTCGCGGCCGCGGGCGCGCATGTCCTCGGAGAACGAGGTCAGCTTGGCGAAGTTCTTTTCGACGCGGTTGCTGACGAAGGTGCCGGAGCCCTGCTTGCGGATCAGCAAGCCATCTTCGACCAGGTCGTCGATGGCCTTGCGCACCGTGATGCGCGAGACGTTGAGCATCTCGGCGAGATCGCGTTCCGGCGGCAACGCATCTTCGGGCCCGATGACGCCGTTTTCGATGGCGCCTCGCAGCGCGCGCTGCAGCTGTTGATAGAGCGGCAGTGCGCTCGACTCATCGAGCGGCGGCAAGACCTGCGAAAGAGTTGGCAAGACGTTCTCCCCCTGAAGTGCGCCAACCATGCCATCGAAGTATTACCAATGCAATACCACTCAGGACCTGTTAGCCCGGTTAGCACCCCGTAACTATTTGTCTTTCTTTGAAAAGTGTTCCGGAAGAATGATTGGTATTCAAAAGGCTGGCATTTTGCGCTTCATTGGTACTATAGTGGCACCATATTGGTTCGCACGAAAAACCTAATACGGGGAGTCTTATGAACACGAGGAAGTCCACGCTGATTGCCGCTGCCGTCTCTCTGGCGCTGGCAAAACACGCGGCGGCCGACACGGCGGCCGACTCGCAGCAAGCCACGAACGGCGCGAGCGAAGAAGTCGAAACCGTCCTGGTCACCGGCATCCGCGCGAGCATGGAGCAATCACTCGAGGTCAAGCGCAATGCCGACGCGCGCCTGGAAGTCGTGACTGCCGAGGACGTCGGCAAGCTCCCGGCACACAACGTGGCCGATGCTCTGCGAGGCCTGCCCGGCGTGAACATCAGCTCGTCGAGCGCCGATGAAGGTGGCTTCGATGAATCCGACCGGGTCAGTCTGCGTGGCACCAGCCCGAGCCTGACACAGACGCTCATCAACGGCCACAGCGTCGGATCCGCCGACTGGTTCGTACTGAGCCAGGGCAACAACGTCGGCCGCAGCGTCAGCTACACGCTGCTGCCGTCCGAGCTGGTCAACTCGGTGGAAGTCAACAAGTCGTCCAACTCCCGCTTGCAGGAAGGTGGCACGACCGGAACCGTCAACATCATCACGCGCAAGCCGTTCCAGTTCGACAAGTCGTTCACCGCCGAGGCGTCGATCGGCAGCGTGTATTCCGACCAGGCTGATTCCTACGATCCGCAGATTTCGGGACTCCTCAACTACAAGAACGAGAACGAGACCTTCGGCGTGTTGCTGCAGGTGTTCAAGCAGGAGCGTTCACTGCGCCGCGATGCGCAGGAAGTTGTCGGCGGTTTCTTCACGCTGGGTGCGAACGATCCTGTTGTCGCGGGCGTTGAAGATCCGGAAAACGAAGGTGAATACCTCGTCGCCCCGCGCCCCGACCTGCTTGGCTTGCAAGCTCCTGGCCTCATCGGAGCGACGCTGTTCGAACAGGTCCGCGATCGCACCGGCGGCCTGCTGGAACTGCAGTTCAAGCCTTCCGACAACCTGACCCTGGGCTTGAGCGGCTTCCTCTCGGACATGGACGCAAACAACTACAACCGCAACTTCATGTTGTGGGGCAGCGGCTTTGCCCGCGTCCAGGCGCCCGACCCGGGATACACCGTCGAGAACGGCGTGATCACCAACGCGACCTATACCGGTGTCGCCGATCGCGACTACGCGGTGTACGACATGATCTCGCGCGAAGCCTCGGCGAAGAGCAGCTACGTCACCTTCGATGCCGACTGGCGGATCAACGATTCGCTGACCTCCAGCTTCCAGCTGGGAACCACCGAGGGTGAGGGCGAAACGGCACGCCAGTTCATCGCCGAAGTGGTCACGAACCGCGGCGGCGGTGCCAGCTGGACCAGCCACGGCAAGGACTCGCCGCTGGACTGGACTGTGGGCGGCGACAGCACCCCGGCCGGCGTCACCGGTTTCGGCACCTGGGGCAACCAGCAAGTCAAAGCCACCGACTCGGAAGACTGGATCAACCTGGATTTCAGCCAGGCCTTGGACGTCGGTGCGTTCAGGTCGATCGACTTCGGCGCGCGTTATGCCGACCACGAACGTGAAACCCAGTCGCCGGAAGGCGCGAGCCCCGGAGACATCTGGTCCGATCTGCAGAATGGCGAGACGGCTGCCTACCCGGGCGACTTCGCCAGCAACATCGACGGCAGCTTCCCGCGCGACCTGTGGTACTTCACGCCGAATGCGCTGAAGGAGGCGATCCTTGCCAACTCCACCTGGCTGTCGGACGACGATGGCCCGACCGGTCGCCACAACTACGGGGGTGAATGGAAGGTGGCCGAGAAGAACTTCTCCGCCTACGCGAGGGCGAACTTCGGCAGCGATGCCTGGAGCGGCAACGTCGGCCTGCGCTACGTCAACATCGATCAGGAAATCAACTCTTACCAGGCGGTGCTGGACCCGGCCAATGCCGATGTGAGCAGCCTGTTCGGCCGGTGGAAATACCAGGACACCAACAACAAGCACAACAAGGTGCTGCCGAGCGCGAACTTGAAGTTCCACATGGCCGACGACGTGGTGTTCCGCTTCGCCGCTTCCCAGACCATGACGCTGCCGGACTATTCGGCACTGGGCGCGTCCAGCTGGGGTTCGGACCTGAGCAAGACCGGCGGCGGCGGCAACCCGAACCTGAAGCCGGTGGTGTCCACCAACTTCGACGGCAACTTCGAGTGGTATTTCATGCCGCGCGGACTGGTGTCCGTCGGCGCCTTCTCGATGGATCTCAAGGACTACGTCGCCTTCGGTACCGAGACGCGGCTGCTGTTCAGCGAGCTGACCAACCAGCTCGAGGAATACCTCGTCACCGTTCCGGTCAACTCCAACGGCTCGGTGTCGGGCCTGGAGCTGGTGTACGAGCAGCCCATCGGTGAGTCGTTTGGCTTCAGCGCCAACTACACCTACGCGGATGGCAAGTCGGCTCACACCTGGGCGGACGGCAGCAACAACCTGGTGGGTACCTCGAAGGACACCTACAACGTGGGCGCCTATTTCGAGAACCAGATGTTCTCGGCACGGGTGAACTACACCTATCGCACCGCGTTCCTGATCGGCCTGTCGGGTGCCAACCCGTATTACCAGGACGATTTCGGAACCGTGTCGCTGGCACTGAACTACAAGCCCACGGAATGGCTCAACGTCAGCCTGGACGCGTTGAACCTCAACGCCCCGACGCTGACTTACTACCAGAGCGCGACGGCTCCCACCGCGTTCTACAACAACGGCCGCCAGTACTACCTCAACCTTCGCTTCAAGTTCTGAGCCAAGTTCTCAGCCAAGGTCTCAGCGACAGGCCCGCAGTCCCGCCCCTCCTTGGGGCTGCGGGCCTCTTTTTTCGAACCCCTCGAGTCGACCCGAATCGTTCTGCTTGGAATCGCGGGCCGGCAAGCCGTCGCGGGTCTTCCCGCGCATCGTGAGTTACTGCAACGCGTGAATCAGGCAGGATTCAGTTTTCCCGACAACCCCACCGGCCAGCTCAGCCGGTGTTGATGAGATGAGGGGTCGTTCATGAGATTTTCAGTTCTGGCTTTGTCAGCCCTGGTCACGTTTCTCGCCGCGTGCGGGCCGGATGCGAGCCAGCGCCCGCAGCAGTCCGCAAAGGCCGCGCGCCCCGTGCCCGCGGTGATTCCCGCGGTGCGCGAGTTCACCGAGGGGCAGGGTGTATTCAAGATGGACGCCACCACCGAAGTGATCTGGTCGGGGGGCGCGGGCGCCGCCGAAGCCGCGCGCTTCTTCAACGATCAGGTCAGGCGCAATCCGGAGCTCACGTTCCGCGAGCCGCGCGAAGACGACTCCGCATCGAATGCCGTCTCCTTCGAGCTCAAGCCCGACGACGCCTCGTTCGAACCCGAAGGCTACACGCTCAGCGTGACCTCCGCGGGCGCGCACGTCACCGCTCGCACACCGGCCGGACTCCTTTATGGCGGTGTCACGCTGTGGCAGTTGATCACCTTGCGCGCGCCCCAGGGCGGCGTGGCCGGCATTCCGGCACTGGAGATCCACGACGCGCCGCGCTTCACCTGGCGCGGATTGATGCTCGATTCGGCGCGGCACTACCAGTCACCCGAGTTCATCAAGCAGTTCATCGACTGGATGGCCCTGCACAAGCTCAACGTGCTGCATTGGCATCTCACCGACGACCAGGCCTGGCGCCTGGAGATCAAAAAGTACCCGCGGCTGACGTCGGTGGGCGCGTGGCGCGTACCCGAAGGCCAGGCACCGCTGGCCGACATCGATCCCAAGACCCGCAAACCGCGGCTGCATGGCGGCTTCTACACGCAGGCCCAGGCGCGCGACATCGTCGCCTATGCAGCCGCGCGGCAGATCCGCGTCGTGCCGGAGATCGAGATGCCCGGCCACGCCAGTGCCGCACTTGTTGCCTATCCCGAGCTCGGCGTGCCGCCTAACAACCTCAAGGCCGTACCTTCGGACTGGGGCGTGTACGAGAATCTCTTCAACGTCGAGGAATCGACCTTCACGTTCCTCGAGAACGTCCTGACCGAGGTCATGGATGTGTTCCCGGGGGAATACATCCACGTGGGCGGCGACGAGGCGGTGAAGCCGCAATGGGAGAAGTCGCCGCGCGTCCAGGCGCGCATGAAGGAGCTCGGCGTCAAGGATGCCCACGCGCTGCAGGGGTATTTCATCCAGCGCATGGGCAAGTTCATCGAGTCGAAGGGCCGGCGCCTGATCGGCTGGGATGAAATCCTCGAAGGCGGCATTCCGCCGAACGCCACCATCATGTCCTGGCGCGGCATCGACGGCGCGGTCGCCGCGGCCAGGGCGGGCCATGACACGGTGCTGTCGCCGGCGCCCGACCTGTACTTCGATCACTGGCAGAGCGCCGGCGACCTTTCGCCGGGCCGCAGCAACACGCTGTCGCTCGAGATGGTGTACGGCTTCGCGCCCATGCCCGCCTCGTTGACGGAGGCGCAGCGCAAGCACGTCCTCGGCCTGCAGGCCAACCTCTGGACCGAGTTGATGCGCACCGAAAAGCGCGTGGAATACCAGCTCTTCCCGCGCATCGCGGCGCTGGCCGAGGTCGCCTGGTCGGCGCCGGAACGTATCAACTGGACCGACTTCCAGCGGCGCCTCGATCCGCAACTGCGACGGTATGACCGTGCCGGCATCACCTGGGCACGGGAAGCGCAGATCAACCCGGGCGCGAAGCGGCGACTCAGCCACGACCTCGAACAGTGTGGCGACGGCTATCTACTTTCGCTCGAGGACGATGCGCCGGTGGACACCGAACGCGCGGTGTTCCTGGTGAACATCACGAACCCGTGCTGGATCTGGCGCGGCGCCGAGCTCGATGACGTGAAGTCGCTGCAGGTGACCGTCGGGCAGATTCCCTTCAACTTCCAGATCGGCGCCGACGCGCAGAAGATCCCGCTGCACAAGCCCGCGAGTCGCGACGGCGAGCTCGAAATCCGTCTCGACGGTTGCACCGGCGCCCCGGCGGCGAGTGCCTCGCTGTCACCCGCCGTGTCCAATTTCGGGCTCACGGCGCTGCCGCCGGTCGCGCTCGAGGCCAAGGGCAAACACGACCTGTGCTTCATCTTCACGCGCAGCAAGCTGGATCCCATCTGGGCCATCGGCAGCGTCGAGCTCTCCGGGAACTGAAGCGTGACCCTGCAAATACGCACGCCATTTTCGGGATGGAGCACGCCGCTCGACGAAATTCCGGATGAGGTGTTCGCCCGCGCCATGCTGGGCGAAGGCGCGGCCATCGACCCGACCAGCGACGAGTTGCGCGCGCCCTGCGATGGAGAGGTGTTGTCGATCGCCGCGGCGTCGCATGCCATCGCGCTGCGTGCGCCGGGAGGCGCGGAAATCCTGGTGCACGTCGGCATCGACACGGTGGCGCTCAACGGCGCGGGATTCACGCTGCTGGCGCGCAAGGGCGACCGGGTGCGCGCCGGCGATGTACTGCTGAAATTCGACCTCGACGCGGTGGCGCGCCAGGCGCGCAGCCTGGTCACGCCGGTGATCGTCACCAATGGCGATCGCTTTCGCATCGTGCGCACGCACCTGGGTCGGCGACTGGCCGCGGGCGACGTGTTGTTCGAAATCGAGGAACAGGTTGCCGCGTCCGTCGCGGGAGATTCGCCGGGCCCCGCCCTGGTGGTGAGCGAAGCCGTGGTGGTCGCGCACGCCCATGGCATTCACGCGCGACCTGCCGGCCTGATCGCGCGCGTCGCGAAGTCTTTGCCGCACCGTCTCGAAGTGCGCGCCCGCGGCCGCAGCGCGAATCCGCGGAGCGCCGTGGCGCTGATGTCCCTGGGCGTGCGTGGTGGCGACGAGCTGGTGATCGTGGGCTTCGAGGCGGCGGCCGCGGCGGGCGTGGCCGAGATCGCGCGCGTGGTGCGCGAGCTGGAGGCCACGCCGACACCCTCCGCACCCGCTCGCGCGCCGGCCCCGCCGCCGGCGTCGCCGGTCCCGGGTGCGCCGGGTTGCGTGCGCGGCGTCATCGCCAACCGCGGCTTCGCGCTGGGTAAGGCGGCGCGGTTCGAGAACGAGGACATCGCAGTCGCCGAAGCGGGTTCCGGCGCGGTGGCGGAAGAGGCTGCTCTCGGTCGCGCGCAGGGCGCGGTGCGCGCCCGGATTCAAACGCGTGCCGGCGGCGCGGCTCCCGACCTGCACGGCATCCTGCGGGCGCATCTGGAATTGCTCGACGACCCGCAACTCGTCGACGCGGCACTCGCGGCGATCCGCGACGGCAAGAGCGCGGGTTTTGCCTGGCGCGCCAGCATCGCCGCCAGTGTCGCGGAATTGAATGCCACCGGCGATGCGCGCCTCATGGAGCGCGCCACGGACTTCGCGGACCTGGAACGCCAGGTGCTGGCGGAACTGGCGGGCGTGCAGCAACGCCGCGCGGAGATCGCGGCCGGCAGCATCCTGGTGGCGCGTGACCTGACACCCTCGCAGTTGGTGGACATTGCCTCGCGGCTGGCCGGCATCGCCCTCATGGCGGGTGGCCCGACTTCGCACGTGGCGATTCTCGCGGGGACTCTCGGCATCCCCATGCTGGTCGGCCTGGGAACCTCGATACGCGAGGTACTCGACGGCGCGGACCTGGTGCTCGACGCCGACGCCGGCGTCCTGAACATGCAGCCGGATGCGGCGGCACTCGCGACGGCGCGGGCGCGCCTCGAGGAAGCGAAGGCGCGCGGTGCGCGTGAACGCGCCGCCGCCGCGCAGCCCTGCCACCTGGCGAGCGGCGAACGCATCGAGGTATTCGCGAATCTCGCCGGCACCACCGCGGATGCGCGCCTCGCGCTCGAGCAGGGCGCCGAGGGTTGCGGCCTGCTGCGCACCGAATTCCTGTTCCTGGAACGCGCCACCGCGCCGGACGAAGAGGAACAACGCGGCAGTTACCAGCAGGTCGCCGACCTGCTGGGCGATCGCCCGCTGGTGATCCGCACGCTCGACATCGGCGGTGACAAGCCCATCGCCTATCTACCGCTGCCGGCCGAGGAGAATCCCGCGCTCGGCCTGCGCGGCATCCGCACCAGCCTGTGGCGGCCCGAGCTGCTCGACGTGCAGTTGCGCGCGCTGCTGCGCGTCACACCGGCGGTGCGCATCCTGGTCCCGATGATCACCGAGTTTGCCGAGATCGACTTCGTGCGGCAGCGGTTGCGCACGCTGGCCGGCGAGCTCGGCGTGCCCGTGCCGCAACTCGGCGCCATGATCGAAACCCCCGCCGCGGCCATGCTCGCCGACCAGATCGCCAGGGCCGTGGACTTCCTGTCCATCGGCACCAACGATCTCGCGCAATACGGGCTCGCCATGGATCGCGGCCATGCCGAGCTGGCTGCGCGCATCGACGGCGTGCATCCCGCGGTGTTGCGCCTCATCGAGGCCACGACGCGAGGCGCGGCGGTGCATTCACGCCCGGTCGCCGTGTGCGGCGGACTCGCGTCGGATCCCGACGCGGTGCCGCTGTTGCTCGGACTCGGCGTCAGCGAGCTTTCCGTGGTGCCGGGACAAATCGCGCGACTCAAGGCGCATATCCGCCGGTGGACGCTGGATGATTGCTGCCGGCTCGCCGAGCGCGCGCTGTTGCTCGAAAACGCCGCCGATGTGCGCCAGTTGGTGAGGTCCCAGTCATGAAGCAGTTGATCGCGAAGCTGCAACCCATGGGTCGCGCGCTGATGCTGCCTATCGCGGTGTTGCCGGTGGCGGCGCTGCTGCTGCGCCTGGGGCAGCCCGACCTGCTCGATGTCCCCGCCATCGCGGCCGCGGGCGAGGCGGTGTTCTCGAACCTCGGCGTGTTGTTCGCCATCGGCGTCGCGGTCGGCCTGGCGCGCGAGAACCACGGCGCCGCCGGTCTCGCGAGCCTGGTGGGATACCTGGTCGCCACGCAGGGCGCGCGCGTGTTGATCGATGTTCCCCCGGACGTGACCCTCGATCTCGGCGGGCGCGCCGCGGATCTCGCCGCCGCGGCGTTCCGTGACAAGGAGCTCGCGAAGCTGTCGGTCCCGCTCGGCCTGATCTCCGGCCTGATCGCCGGCTGGGCCTACAACCGCTTCAGCGACATCCGCCTGCCTAGCTACCTGGCGTTCTTCGGCGGCCGGCGTTTCGTGCCCATCGTGTGCGGTTTCACGGGGCTGGCGCTGGGGCTGCTCTTCGGGGTCGCCTGGCCCGTGGTCGAGCGCGGCATGGACGCCATGAGCCAGGCGGTGCTCGGTTCCGAGTCCATCGGCCTGTTCGCCTATGGCGTGCTGAACCGCATCCTCATCGTCACCGGCCTGCACCACATCATCAACAACATCGCCTGGTTCCTGCTGGGCGACTACAACGGCGTGACCGGCGACCTGAAGCGCTTCTTCGCCGGCGACCCGAGCGCCGGCGCATTCATGTCGGGCTTCTTCCCGGTGATGATGTTCGGCCTGCCCGGTGCGTGCCTGGCCATGTACCGCACCGCGAGGACTGAAAAACGCAAAGCCGTCGGCGGACTGTTGTTCTCGATGGCGCTGACTTCATTCCTGACCGGGGTCACCGAGCCCATCGAGTTCTCGTTCATGTTCCTGGCGCCGCTGCTGTACGCGATTCATGCGGTGTTGACCGGCATCGCGATGGCATTGATGCACGCGCTGGGCGTGCACCTCGGTTTCGGATTCTCGGCGGGACTGTTCGACTACGTGCTGAACTTCTCGAAGTCGACGCGGCCGTGGATGCTGGTGCCGATCGGGCTGGGCTACTTCGCGCTTTACTACGCGCTGTTCCACTACTTCATCCGGCGCTTCGACCTGCGCACGCTCGGGCGCGAGACCGACGAGGTGGCGACGCCCGTCGCCGCCGCGAGCGGCGGCGCGCCGGCGCTGGCCTGGATCCGCGCGCTCGGCACGGCCGCAAACCTGCGCAGCGTCGACGCCTGCACCACGCGGTTGCGCCTGGTCGTGACCGACCCCGCGCGCGTCGAGGAGGCTGCGGCGAAGGCGCTCGGTGCCCGCGGCGTGCTCAAGCTGGCCGACGGTGCGGTCCAGGTGGTGGTGGGTCCGATCGCCGATCAGCTCGCCGTGGAAATCCGCCGCGCGCTGCAGGCGCCGGTGACCCAGGACCCTTTGGCAATGGACCCTGTGACGCTTGACGACAGTGCGCTGGGGCGCGCGCTCACCGCGCTCGGTGGCCGGGACAACATCGTCAACGCGCGACTGGCCGCGAGTCGCGTATGCCTCGAACTGCGCGACCCGGCGCGCGTCGATGAAGCCGCGCTGCATGCCGCGGTGCGTGCGGTGGCGAGGCCGGCCCCGGGCAGCGTGCACCTGGTGCTGGGTCCCGCGGCGGCCGCCTGGCACGCCAGGCTGACGGTTTGACGGGCTGAGCCGTTTTTGACGGATTTCGGGCGGCTTTTCGGGGCCTCCCGGACACCCCAGGCGAGGCTCCGCGCGCCGTCAGGCGCGGCACATGACACTTGAAACTTTCAATGCCGCCGGGCCCTCACTAGAATCCCGCCCCTCCTGAATCGGGAATCGTGGGCCGCTCGTCGGCCACGCGAAATTCCCAATCGAATCAAGAAATTTAGTTCGAGCGACGTGCAACCCGGGTGGTTGCTCAAACGTCGTATGTCGAGGTCTTCGAAGGAATCGCGCGTGACTCACAGAATTCGAAATATTGGCAAGGCCGCCCTGGTCGTTTTGGTGCTCGGCTCGGTGATCGGACTCTCGGGATGCAACAAGGGCGACGGCAAGCAGACCGATGCCCTGACGCCGCTGCAGGTGTCTCCCGAAGACCTCGTGGTGGTCAACAGCAAGGCGCTCGGCTCGGGCCCGTCGATCACGGGTTCGATCGAACCTGAGCGTCGCGCAGATCTGCGCGCCGAAGTGGCCGCCGTGGTGCTCGCGGTGCTCAAGGAAAACGGCGACCCGGTGAAGCGTGGCGACCTGCTGGTGCGCCTCGACCAGACCTCGATCCGCGACAGCCTCTCGTCCGCCGAGGCATCGATGAGCGCGGCCGCGCAGGCTTACGAACAGGCCCAGCGCCAGTACGAGCGCATGGTGAAGCTGCGCGAGACCGGCGTGGTCTCGGCACAGCAGGTCGAAGACGTCGAAGTCCGCCGCAACTCCGCGCAGAGCGATCGCGAAGCCGCGCGCACGCGACTGGTGACCGCGCGCCAGCAGCTCGAGCGCACCGAAGTACGCGCGCCGTTCGATGGCATCGTCAGCGACCGCAAGGTGTCGGCCGGCGACACGGCGCAGATCGGCAAGGAGCTGCTCAAGGTCATCGACCCGTCGAGCCTGCGCTTCGAGGGTTTCGTGTCCGCGGACAACGTCGGCGAAGTGAAGACCGGCCAGCACGTCTGGTTCCGCGTGCATGGCTTCGACAACCGCGAGTTCACCGGCACGATCACGCGCGTGAATCCCTCGGCCAATGCCACCACGCGGCAGGTCGAGGTGCTGGTGCGTTTCGACGACGCCAGCCAGAAACCGGGAGTCGGAGGTTTGTACGCGGAAGGCCGCGTCGAGACTCGCAGCGTCGGCGCGCTGACTCTGCCTGGCGCATCGATCGTTCGGGAAGGCGACAAGGCGTTTGCCTGGCGCGTGAGTGGCGGTAAGTTGCAGAAGGTCGCCTTGACGCTCGGCGAGCGCGATCCGCGCAGTGGCGCGTTCACGCTCAAGGCGGGAATCAACGAGGGTGACAAGGTGCTGCGCTTCCCGAACTCGACGCTGAAGGAAGGGCAGGAAGTGAACTCCGGAGTCTCGAGCGCACCGGCGGTGGTCGCGGAGAAGTAAGACATGCTGCTGTCCAATTTCAGCATCAAGCAACCGGTCACCACGGTGGCCATCATCATCGTGCTCATGTCGTTGGGCCTGCTCGCGCTCATGAAGCTGCGGGTGAACCAGATTCCCGACGTCGAGCAACCGATGATGATCGTGAACTTCCCGTACCCGGGCGCTTCGCCCGAGTCGGTGGAGCGCGACATCATCAACCGCGTCGAGAAGTCGCTGCAAAGCATTCCGCAGGTTTACGAGCTGAATTCGACCGCGTCGGACGGCAACGCCCAGTTCTTCATCATCTTCGAGTTCAAGAAGGAGATGTCTGAGGCGGGCGACGAGATTCGCAATGCCATCGCGGGCGTGCGCTACAAGTTGCCGCTCGAGATGCGTGAGCCGGTGCTGTTCCGCGTCGACCCTGCCGCCCAACCCATCATGAACCTGGGCCTGTCGTCGAGCCGGCAGTCACACGCCGAGATCTCCCGCCTGGCGGAAGACGTGCTCGCCGACGAGATCCGCGCGCTCGATGGCGTCGCCATCGTGAACGTCGACGGTGCATTGCGCCGCGAGCTGTCGGTGTTGCTGCACGCGCAGAAGCTGCGTGAATTCAACGTGTCCGCGGGCGAAGTGGTGCAGGCGCTGCGTGCGCAAAACACCAACGCGCCCGTGGGCCGGATCAAGGGAGCACTGGACGAGCAGAACATCCGCCTGGTCGGCCGCATCGAGCGCCCCAGCGAATTCAACGACATCGTGATCAAGCGCCAGGGCAACGAAGTGGTGCGCCTCGGGCAGGTGGCCACGGTCGAAGACGGTTTCGCGGAGCCTACGACCTACAGCCTGCGTTCCGGCCACCCGAATGTGGGCCTCTCGGTGATCCGCCAGCGCGAGGCGAGCACGGTGACCGTGGCCAAGCGCATCCGCGAAGAAGTCGACAAGATCAACAAGACTCTGCCGGAAGGCACCAAGCTCGAGATCACGCGCGATGGCGGCGACGAAGCCGAGGACAATCTCTCGAACGTCATCCATGCGTTGATCTTCGGCGCGGGCCTGACCATCTTCGTGGTGTACGCCTTCCTGAATTCGTGGCGTTCGACGTTGATCACCGGCCTGTCCCTGCCCACCTCGGCCATCGCCGCATTCATCGCGGTCTGGCTGTGCGGCTTCACGCTGAATTTCATGACCTTGCTGGGCCTGTCGCTGGCCATCGGCGTGCTCATCGATGACGCCATCGTGGTGCGCGAGAACATAGTGAGGCACATGGAACGCGGCGAGGACCGCGTCACCGCGGCGCGCAACGGCACCGCCGAAATCGGCCTCGCGGTGACCGCGACTACCTTGTCCATCGTGGCGGTGTTCGTGCCTGTGGCCTTCATGGGTGGCGGCGCGGGCGAGTGGTTCCGACCCTTTGCGGTCACCGTCGCCGCCTCGGTACTCGTGAGTCTCTTCATCTCCTTCACGCTCGACCCGATGATGTCGGCGTACTGGGGCGACCCGCCGGGTCACGCGGATCGTCCGCGCCGCGGCCTCGAGAAATACTTCGCGAAGTTCAATGCCTGGTTCGACCACCAGGCGAATCGATACGGCGATGTCATCGCCTGGTGCCTGCATCATCGCAAGATCATGGCCGCGGGCACGTGGACCCTGTTGATCGCCGCGATGTACTACCAGTTCGGTGGCTTCGGACGCAGCGAGTTCCTGCCGAAGTCGGATTACGGCACGCTGGCCGTCGAAGTACGTACGCCGTCGAGCACCAGTCTCCAATACGCGCGCGGCAAGGTGGAAAAGGCGGCGGAGATGGCGCGCGCCATGCCGGAAACCAAGAACACCGACGCGCGCGTCAACGCCACCGGCGGACGCGTGTGGATCGACGTGGGTGACAAGGGCGACCGCTCACGTTCCATCGAAGAGCTGGCCACGGAACTTCGCGGCAAGCTGGCGCAGATCGTGGGTGCCGAGTACGTGGTGTTCGATGACCTCAACCAGGGCGTGCGCAAGCCGGTGCAGATCCAGTTCTACGGCACGGACTCGCGCCGGCTCATGGAGATCACCAACGAATTCATGGAAAAAATGCGCCAGATCCCGGGCGCCGTCGACGTGGGCCTTTCGGAACAGGACCCCAAGGACGAATTGCGCATCGAGCTCGATCGCGGCCTCGCCAACCAGCTCGGCATCTCGGTGAACGACGCCGCACAGACGCTGCGCGTGGCGTTCGCAGGGGTCGAGGTGGGCGACTGGGTGGACCCGGTGGGTGAATCGCGCGACGTCGCCGTGCGTCTCTCACCCGAAGATCGCGTCAATGCCGCGAACATCGAACACCTGCCGATCTCCGTGGCGGGCACCGACATGATGGTGCCGCTCGAGCAGATCGCGACCATCACCATGGACAAGGGTCCGGCGCGTATCCAGCACCTGAATGGCAAGCGCACGGTCACCGTGGCCGCCAACGTGCAGGGTGTGGATGCCGGAACGGTCACCAAGCAGGCCAAGGACATTGCAAACGCGATGAGCTTTCCGCAGGGCTTCGGCATCGAGCTCGGTGGCGCCTCGCGCGATCAGCAGGAGCTGTTCGCCGAGATGTTCATCGCGCTGATCATGGGTATCTTCGTGATGTACCTGGTGCTGGTGATGCAGTTCGGCTCGTTCACCGCGCCGATCGCCATCATGTTGTCGTTGCCGCTGTCCCTCATCGGCGTGGTGCTGGCGCTGATACTCACGCGGGGCTCGCTGAACCTGATGAGTTTCATCGGCGTCATCATGCTCATGGGGCTGGTCGCCAAGAACGCCATCCTGCTGCTCGACTGCACGCGCGAAGAGGAGAAGCGGGGCGTGGACCGCGAAGAGGCGCTGATGCATGCCGGGCGCCAGCGCCTGCGGCCCATCCTCATGACCACGTTCGCGCTGATCGCCGGCATGATGCCGGTGGCAGTCGGCATCGGCGAGGGTGGAGAGTTTTACTCACCGATGGCAGTGGCCATCATCGGCGGCACCATCGTGTCGACGCTGCTGACGCTGCTGGTCGTCCCGAGTTTCTACGACAGCATCGAGATCGCCAGTGATCGGGCCAGCGCCAAGATGCATGCGCGCGCCGACCTCGGCAACCCGGTGCTGGCGTTCTTGATGACGTTCTTCGAGGGCGTGTTCGCGGTTCTCGGACTGCGCGCGTTGTTTCGGTTGGCCCGCAGCGCCGCCGGCTTCGAGGCGCGCGAACACCCGGTGTTGCGCGCGTCGAAGTTGAAGGGCGAGCCGCCGCCGCGTGCCTGGGAGGCTCCGAAGACCCGCGGCGGCAAGTCGCGCGCCATCGAAGTCGGTGCCGATCCCTACGCGCCGCGCCCGACCGGCGGCGATTGAGGCGGTGCCGGGGCATGCATTCCGGCATGACTTGGCGCGAACGTTCTTCGACCTGACTGACGCCGCCCCATCCCGGGGCGGCGTTTTGCGTTGCGCGTTCGGCGGCCCGGATATGTCAAATGCGGGCCGTCGTTTTAACACTTGCGGCAGGACCGCGAGCCGCATCACGTCGAGTCCGTCGGGATTCTGTAACCCTGCCCGGCGACAGTCTCTTCGAGAAGTTCAGGGAATGGACCAGCATCAGTCCACATTGGCCTCCGCATCGTCAGATACGGGCCAGACGACCATTCGTGCGTCTGTGCTCAACGAGCAGGTCATTGCCGTCGCGCCCGGCTGGATCGAGAGCCTCGAAGGGGCGTTGCCGCACGCGCGTTATCGCGCCATCGCGCTGTATGACGCGCGCGGCGAAGTGCTCCACTGCACCTCCACGGATTTCGGCATCGAGTTCCGCCAGGCGTTGAACGACGCGCTCGACGCTTTCGTGCTCGGAGCGGCACGCGAATCGCGCTTCCTGCGCGGCGACGGCACGCGCACGGCGGTGATGCTCGCGCTGCGTGACCTGAACTCCGCACTGCAGGGCGTGTGCCTGCTGGTGGTCGAGGACACGCCTCCGGAGGACGAGGATCCGGCCGCGCGTTTCCTGACCCCCGCCGTGCAGACCATCCTCACCGACATCGCCTCGGAGATCGCGCAGACCCTGCACGCCATGCCGCGCCAGCAGCCGGCCAAGCCGCGGCCGCCGGTGCCGCTGCCGCTCGAGGCCGTGTATGCGCAGATCCGCGAGCAGGAAGTCGTGCTGCGGGTGCAGCAGCTGGTGCGCCTGCGCAAGGCCGAGGGCATCCGCCGCTTCGAAGTGCTGCTGCGTCACATGGTCGACGGCGAGGAGCAATCCCCCGAGCGGGTCATGCAGACCGCCGCGATCCACGGACTCGCCTCGATGATCGATCGCCGCGTGATCGGTGAACTCATTGCCTGGCTGCACCGCAATCCCACGGTGTGGAAACGCGAGCAGCCGACGTTTTCCGTGAATCTTTCCGACGCCGCGGTCATCGAGCCGCACTTCATCAATTTCGTGGAGAGCTGCCTGCAGAAGGCGCAGCTGCCGCCCGGGCTCATCGGCGTGGAGTTCTCCGAGCGCGTGTGCCTGGCGCACGCGAACGAAGTGGTGCCGGCGCTGGACGTGTTCGCGCGCTGCGGCGTCCCCGTGGCGATCGATGACTTCAACGTGGTGGGCGCCGGCATGCCCATCCTCGAGCACTCCGCCGTAAGGCTCATCAAACTCGACGCCGAGCTCACCACGCACGCGCTCGAACATCGCCTCACCCAGGCGCGCGTGGTCGGCCTGGTGCAGACCGCGAAGGTGCTCGGACTGCAGACCGTCGCCAAGCGGGTGCTCGGCGGCGATCACAGCAGCTGGCTCACCGCGCTCGGGGTGGACTTCGTGCAGAGCTTCGAAGTGTCGCCTCCGGTCGCGCTCGATTCTTTGTTAGGGCTGCCGCCCACATAGGAAAGCGCCGGCCCATCTTTGAAAGAAGGTGCCGGCGTCGGCGATTGCGCGGAACCTTCCGCCCGGGGCGCTGTCCGACCCGATGGCTTCCCCGAGAACAAACAACAATGATCAAACTACCCGGTGCGGTTGCCGCCGTCCTGATGTGCGCCTGTCCGGCCGCGATGCAGGCGCAGGAAGAAATGGAAACCGTGCTGGTCACCGGCGAACAGCCGGGTCCGGGCCTGTGGAAGGTTTCGCGCGACGGGCACGTGATGTGGGTGTTCGGAACCATCGGCGGGGTGCCCGACACCATTGCCTGGCGCACCAGGGAACTGGAAGCCCGGATCGCCGAATCGCAGGAAGTGCTGTACCCGGGCTGGCCGGACGTGCGGCTCGACGTCAGCGCGTTCCAGGTTCTCACGCTGGTGCCCCTGGCGTTCAAGGCGGGGAAGAATCCCGAAGGCGTGAAACTCAAAGACGTGCTCAGCGCCGAGGACTACGCACGCTGGCTGCGGCTGAAGCAGAAATACCTCGGCGACGACGACGACATCGAGAAGTACCGACCCATGGTCGCGGAAGAAAAGCTCAATAACGCCCGCCAGAAGGCCAGGGGCAAGGCGTTCCAGAAGGGGCTGAAGTTCAAGAGTGTGGACGAGGTGGTGCACAAGCTCGCGAAGAAACACGACGTCCCCATCCACAAACTGCCGATGGTGGAACACAGGATAAAGGTCGAGAAACCGCGCGCCATCCTCAAGGCCGCGCGCGACCTGGACCTGGCGGAAGGCGAGTGCGTTGGGCGGAACTTCGAGCGCATCGAGAAGGAAGACGCCCTGGGGCGGCCGGTGATCAACGTGGCACCGATCAATGCCTGGGCGCGAGGCGACATCGCGAGCTTGCTTGCCTTGCCTGCCCCCGACCCCGCCTTGGTGCCCGAGGATTGCCTGATGGCTTCGTTGAATGCGGCCATGAAGCGCGAGGACGCCGAGCTGCCGAAGGAACTGCGCCGGGGAATCGATCTCTTCCAGCAGGAAGCCGACCTGACAAAGCAGGCTGCCGCCGAAGCCGAGCGCAGCTGGGTCGCGGCGGCCGAGACCGCGCTCCGCACGAATGCGTCGACGGTGGCGGTGTTACCGATACACCTGGTGTGGAACCAATGGGTCTACCTGGCAAAGTTGAAGGCGAAGGGCTACGTGGTGGAGGGTCCACCGGGTTCGGAGGATTCCCAGGGGCTCACGCCCCACAAATGAAAACGCCGGCGAAGCGCCGGCGTCCATTGAGTTTAGGAGGAACGCTTCGCTTTAGCGCGCGGTGTAGGCGTCCATCATGAGGCCGGTGCCGCCGCGCGACACGTGCGCGACCACCGCGGTGCGACGATGCAGCTTGGTCACTGCGCCGAGGTTGATGGCGAATGCCAGCTCGACCTGCTGACCTTTGCGCAGTCCGAGGTTCGTGGTCTCGACAAACACTCCCGTCGCGGAGAGATTGATCGCCCTGCAGAGTTTCTTTCGGCCGGAGGGAGTCGTGATGTACACCGTCGTACGCGCACGATGTCGCGTATGCAATCTCCGCTCCACCGACTGGATCCCCGCTGTTGTAGTTTTGCTCATCAGGCTCTCCTGAGAGGATTATTGCCCTGCGAGAAGGCTCAGTGATCGGAACTGAACTTAATGGGTTTCGCGAAAAAATTCACGTCCCATGATTTACGGCGAAGGTTGGGTCGCGTCTGCCACCCGGAGCCTCACGAATACCGGGCAGTGATCCGACAACTTGCGGCGCAGGGCGTCTGTTGGTCGGTAAAGTGCTCGCCCGAACGAATTCTCGACCAGTCCGCGGGCCATCCGGCGGCTCAAAACGATGTAATCGATGTACCCGCTGAAGGTCTGTGCGGGCATGCAGTTTTGAAAGGAATGTCCCTCGGCGGTATTGACCAGGTCGGCCTCCGGTGGATCGTGGTCGTCGATCTCCGCCCAGACCGACTTGCCGCCGGGTTCGCGGCGCAGGTCCCGGTTGAAATCGCCGAGCACCGCGAAGCTGCGGCGCTCACCCGCCTGGGCATCGATCCAGCGCTCGAGGATGGGGACCTGGCGTGCCAGGTCATGGCAGCCCGGCCGCGCCGCATCGAGCGGATCGCGCGCGCAGCCGGACTTCAGGTGCACCGACAGAAGCCGCATCTCGCGCGGCGTCCCGGGGAAGATCCGCAGTTCGACGCCGCGCCGCACCGCATCGTCGAGTGACAGCGCGCTGAAATCGGTGCCACAGTTGAACGGCAGTCCGCGCCGGATCGCGAAACCGTTGTTCTGGACGTGGGCGCGGCCGGAGAAACAGAACTCGTAGCCGGGAAACAGCAGGCGCGCGGCGTCGGGTCCGTCGACTTCCTGCAACGCGACCACGTCGGCATCGAGTTCGCGCGCGTAGCCGCGCAGCGCGGAGATGTCTTCGCCGCTGCGCGCGAGCTCGTGCGCCACGTCGCAGGGCACCGCGCGGCGTGCACCATCGCGCGGCGCATCCGGCGGAGTGCATCCCGGCGTCAGCGCACGCAAGGTCTCGGGCGCCATGAACCATTCGAGGTTCCAGGTGGCGAGCTTGAGTTCGTGCGGAGGTGTGGCCGCTGGCGCGGAAAGCGCGAGCGAAAGAATCGCGAGGAGCAGCGGAGCGCGAAGCATCCGCAAATATGCGCTCCTGGCGGCGGGGCCGCCAAGAGCGCATTCAGTCGATCAGCCCCTCAGATCAGCGGAAGCAGCTCGCCGACGTGTCCGCGCCGGTGCTCGAGGTCGAGGTTCGCCTGCCGTTCTCGTCGATCGAGAGCGCGCGGCAGGTGAGATCGTCGTACTGACCCTTGCCGGAGACCGCGGTGGCGGTGGCCGAATATCCGGTGGTCGTCGACGCCACGGTCAGCGCATAGAAGCCACTGTCGGAATTTGCCAGCAGTCCCAGGCCGCCGCTGTTGTGCGGCTGGGTGATGCTCGACGTGTTGGTCACGTACGCACCGTACTGCAGGTAGTGCTTCTCCTGCGTCGCTGCCAGGCGCAGCAGTGCCGTGGTGGCGTCCGCGCGTTGCGAGCGCTGCAGGTAGCGGCGGTAGCTGGGGATCGCGACACTCGCGAGGATCGCGACCACCACGATGACCGTCAGCAGTTCCATCAAGGTCACACCGCGCTGCGCGCGTTTCAGTTTCATGGTCATGATCAATTCCCTGAGTCAGCCTGTTTCTTCCAGTAGTTGCGTCCGCCTTCGCAGACACTTACGCAGCGTCCCATGATGTGCATGCCGGCGACGCAGGTGAGCGACGCGCCGCCGCCGACGGCCGCGGCACTGCAATTCGGCGGAGGTCCGCCGCTGCTGCTCGAGCTGCTGCTGGAGCTGCTGCTCGAACTACTCGAGCTGCTGCTGCTGCTGGAGCTGCTGCTGGTGGCCGAGCATCCCGTGGAGTTCGCGGCGCAGGCCGCGCGCAGGTCGTCGTTCAGCGAGCCGCGGATGACCGCGATGTTCACGCCGCCCAGGATGCCGTCATGGTTGATGGTTTCGAACAGGTCGGCGTTGGTGATGCCGTTTGAGTTGGTGAAGTCCAGCGCCGGACGGCCGTTGCCGAGGTTGATGGCATAGGCGCGGTTCGCGTGCCTCGAACGGCAGGGCACCGTCGGATCCGGGTCGACCGGCTGGTAGGTGGTGAACAGCACCACGCCGCCGGCGGTAACCGCCTCGGACAACACCTTCTCACCCGCGCGCGCCGAGAACTCGTACTTCCAGCCCGGCGAGGTGGCCGGGACCACGGCGGCCGCCGGATCCGAAGTGATGTCGGTCAACGCACCGTCGGTGATCGGCGGGAAGATGGTCGTGGTGTCGTTGTATTCAATCTGCGTATAGGCCCGGAAAGGCGCCTTGTCGCGCATCGCGTAGAACCGGTCCGTGGTTGCACGATGCAGGGGATGACCGCGATAGCCGCTGCCGATGGCGACGCTCATGTACGGAGCCGCACCGCGGCTGCGGATCAGCGAGACATCCGGGGCGTTGTAGAACCGACGGGTGTCGGCAATGGCCGGTGAGCCGATGGAGCCGCCGGCCGCCGCACCCTGACCCAGCGCCGCGAACACACCGCCGGTAACCAGCGAGCCCACCGTTGAGCCGTTGGAGATGTCGAATCGGAACACGCGTCCGCCGGTGTCGGCGGCATACATGCGATCGGCCAGGCCGTCGTTGTTGAGATCCAGCACCGAGATACGGCCCGTGATCGAATTGCTCATCGAAGCCAGGGGGAGGTTCGGCGACGAATTCAGCGAGGCGTCGGACATGCCGCTGCGCCCCTTGCCGGCGTACCACAACAGCGCGCCCGACTTCGCGTCGACCATGTAGATGTAGTGGCCCATGGTGTCGTCGGCCTGGTTGTAGCTCTCCTGCGCATTGTCGTAACCGCCGCCGAAGATCAGTACCAGCTTCTGGCCATTCTGCGTGGCGCCGTTGATGTTCACGCGTGCGATGGTGGGCGGCGACCAGGTCTCGCCGATGCCCGGCAGCTTGGTCTCGCCGGTGACCGGCGTCGCTATGTTGCCGGCCTTCCACAGCATCGTCGGCGCGGTGCGATCCGTGACATCGAGCGCGTAATACATGCGACCGCCACGACGCATGCCGACGTACAGGTAGACCTTGTCACCGTCGGCGGATTCCACGACGCCGTCGGAGTCGACGTCGTATTTCAGGATCTTGATGTCACCGTCGAGGCCATAGCTGCGTGGGTTGATCACGGTGTTGTCCATCAGGGTCTTCTGCCGGCCGAGCAGTTCCTTCGGAATGAAGCCCCACATTTCCACGCCGCTGTTGTCGGCGGCGTTGATGGCGTGCAGCACGCCGTCGTTGGTGGCCACGTAGACCACGTCGATGGGCGAGGCCGAGGTACCGCCATAGGTGACCACCTGCGGCACGGAGTGCATGGGATCGCCCATGCGCTTCTTGGTCTTGCCGGTCATGAAGTCCAGCACCGCGGTACGTTCGGTCGCGCCGCTGGCGCCGAGCATCGTGTCGGTCACCGTGGCGTCGCTGATGGCCACCAGCGCGCCGGTCGTGCCGATGTGCGTCTTGAGCACACGTGAGCCGTAGTCGGGCATCTTGCTCACCGCGCCGCCGTTCGCGACGACGTTGCCGTCGTCGGCCGCGGACCAGAAGCTGCGCGTGGTGGGCTTGAAGAAGCCGGAGATGGGATCGATGGCGTCGTCCACCGTGCCCTGGCCGGTCACGACGATCGAAGGCTGCTTCGGACCGGACGGGCCGTCCGGGTCGAGCACGCCCAGCTTGTATTTCTTGAGGTTGCCGCTCCAGCGCACGCGCTCTTCGGGTGAGAACAACGCGAAGTACAGGTCGTTGCGGCTGGAGGTGCGGTTGAACGCGTTCACCGAGACCGACGCGGTCGAGAACGTGGTCGACACGTTGAGCACGTCGGCTGCGATGTCTTCGAACACGGCGGCCAGTTCCGAGGAGTTGCTGGCGACGAACTTCTTTCCGCCGCCGGCCGTGGCCACTGCGTCGAGGAAGCCGCCGTTCGCGACGGCCGGCGACTTGCCGAAACCGATCGTGTAGGTGGTCACCTGCTGCTTTCCGGGGAGCGTGGTGTCCGCCACCAGGTCGGTGTCGGTGTCGAACATGTAGCCGGCGAGCTCGTCGAGGCACTTGCCGTCGCCCGTGTCACCGCTGATGCAGCTGTCGCCCGGCGCGCCGGAGCAGGTGCCCGCCTTGTCCTGGATGAT
>Ga0315910_10000729_pt1 | contig 31772 bp, 35 predicted proteins | sample EdamamesoilMG_FD_204470 | JGI IMG/M metagenome (GOLD analysis project Ga0315910, IMG submission 204470) | Garden soil microbial communities collected in Santa Monica, California, United States - Edamame soil | ecosystem: Environmental > Terrestrial > Soil > Garden | place: USA: California... | reverse complement strand
CTCCAGGGCCTGCTGATTTCAATCGCGCTCGCCGTTTTCCTGACCCTGCTGGCGATTTTCGGCCATGACCTGCTGCCGCCTTTCTTCATCGATCAGAGCGAGGTCATCCCGTCGACGCTGATTGCCGTGAACGTGGTCGTGATTGGATGGACGATCGCAGCGATGGTCATGCTGTTTCGGCAGGAGCGGTCGATGCTCGACCTGTGGCTCTTGGTTGCGATGTCCGCATGGCTGGCCCAATCGTTGCTCAACCTGATGCTGGAATCCCGGTTCTGTCTTGGCGCCTATGTCTTTCTGGTTCTTACGCTGGTGTCGAACCTCGTCGTAATGCTGGCCCTGGTTACCGAAACCAATCGGCTCTACGCACGGCTCGCCCTGTCGAGAGCCGCCCGAGATCGGGAACGCGACAAGCGTTTGATGTCGATGGATGCCGTCGCCGCAGCGATTGCCCATGAGGTGGGTCAACCGCTTATCGCCGCCAAGCTCAGTGCATCGGCCGCGTTGGGTTGGCTGAACCGTTCGAAGCCGAATGTCGAAACGGCGATCCAATCGGTGCGCGAGACTCTCGATTCCAACGAGCGCACCTTCGATGTCATAAAGAGTATCCGGGAGACATTCGCCACGGAAGCCGAAACACCGAGCGAAATCGACCTCAACGACCTCGTCCGCGAGACCGTGTCGCTGATGGAAAGGGAGTTGGCCGCCCGCAAAGTCTCGCTTCAACTCTCGCTGGACGATAAATTGCCTCCGATCCTGGCCCACAGGATCCAGATTCAGCGAGTCCTGATCAACCTGTTGACCAATGCGATCGAATCCATGGTCGCGACACGCAGGCGAGCGCGGTGCATCTCCCTCCGATCCAGCTTGGTTGACGAAAAGATGGTACAGCTTGATGTCAGCGATACAGGGGTCGGCATGACATCGGAGAAGATGGCTCTGTTCTTCGAACCGTTTTTCACGACCAAGGCCAGCGGGACGGGCCTGGGTCTCTCGCTCTCCCGAATGATCATCGAAGAGCATGGTGGACGGCTGTGGGCGTCGGCGGGCGAAAACTCCGGGGCGACCTTGCATGTGCAAATGAGGTGCCGCCCGGAGATAATGTAGGGCCGTGCACACCTTCAGACACGAAAGGCCCCGCGTGGGACCCTCTCGTATCTGGCGGTGCTGTCAGTCTGACTGCAAGTTGTCTCTGCTGACCAGAAGGCGAGTGCCCTCAATGGGCGGTTCGCCGTTGCCTGCCTGAAATCAACTTCACAATCCCCGGCGGGATTCACAATGGGCATTTCCCTGCTTTCGCGTTAGCTCTCCGCAATGCGGCGGATTCCCCTTCTCACCGGGTTGTTCCTTTTGTGTATGGCCGCCTTGCAAGACGCGGCTTTTGCTCAGGATTCGGCGGCTTCCGATCCCTTCCCGCCCGAAATCAGGGCGCCGGATGAAGCCGAACAGCTCCGGCTCGATGCTGGCTGGCGCATGATCTCGTTTGGGGATACCTCTGCCTATCCCCGGATTGCGATCGACGCCATTGTGGAGATCAGGCCGCTGGTCGCCGAAACCTACGGATCCGGTCACCCGATCGCGCTGAGACTGGACACGCTCGAGGCGAGCAACCTTGCCAAGGACGGAAAGCATGCCGAGGCCGAAGCGATCTTCGCGGCTAACACCCTGGCACTCGATCGCCGCCTCGGTCCGGACAAGGAATTCTCCTACACCGCGCGCGAGTTGAGGGGTGGCAACCTCATTCAGATGGGGCGGCTGACCGAGGCTACGGCCCTGTATGAGGAAAATGCCCGGCAGGTCTCGCTCCAGTCAGACCTGACCGCAATCCAGCGCGCACGCCTTGGCCTCAGCCTTGCTTATCTCAGACGCATGCAAGGGCGCTTTGCCGATGCGGAAACACTCGCGCGCGCGGCGGTCGACGCGGAACGGGCAGCGACCGCGCCGGAGCCTCAATTCGAAGCCGCCGCGGTCGCCTCACTGGGCCGCGCCCTGACCGGACTGGGCCGGATGGATGAGGCTGTCGCGCTGATCGAGGAAACCCTCGCGCGTTACACCGGCCAGGATTCCCCGCGAGCCCGGTTGCTGTTCGCGCTTGGCGAGGTGCACGCCGAAGCCGGCCACCCGGTCGATGCGCACAAGTTCTACAGCGATGCCGCCAAACTGCTGCTTGAGGTCGAAGGCTACAACGCACCGAACACGCTTCAGGCAACCGCCAGGACCCGGGCCGCAACCGTCGAAGCACTCGGAGCATCTTCCGCTACTTCGACCGCTATGCTCTTCGACGGCCTTCCCATCCCCTCCTCGACCACCAGATGCAAGGAAACGATCGCCGATCTGAACGACGCGGAAGGCTCTCTGGTGACCGCCAGTGTGCTGGCCAGCGGAGAGGAGACGCGCGATTGTCTCGCCAAGGTGCGGACCTTTCTCGATGCGGGTATGGGATCCGATGCGCCTCTGACGCTCCATGCTCGGGAGCAACTGGCAGCCTCGATGGATAGCATCGGCGACAGCGAGCCCGCGCTGGAAGAAGCGCGGACATTGCTGGCGGCCCGGGAGCGCGTCAACGGCCCGAACCATCCGGCCACCGCACGCGCCGCCCTGCTATATGCCCGGACTCTTGGCAGCCTCGGGCGGGTTAAGGAAGCGAGAGTATTAGAAGCCCGTGCCGCCGTGGTCCTCCCGGCCGAAACCTATAGCCTCCAGGCGTCACAGCTCGATTCGGCGGGTGCCCACCTCGAGGCCGCCCCGATTTGGAAACTGGCCGAAGAGGCCTTCGACCAGGACCCAAAACAAGCGCTCGGGCTGGCTATCGAGATTATCGCCGGCAGCGTGTTCAACGCCCTTTACCGGGGGGATTGCTCCGACGCGGTGCGCGAAGACCTCACCGCCCTGGTATCGACTCCGAACTACTTACTCCTTGGGGATGACATCAAACGCCCTTCGGACGAAGCCCATGCGATCATGATGGCATGCGAAGGGAAGTGGGCCGAGGCGAACGAGGCATACTTCGCTGTGACCTTCGGAACCGCAAGCGAGGCCATCGCCTTCCACAACGCCAAGCTCGCCCGGATACAAGCGCGCCGCGCGCTGATCCTGCTTCGCAACCCGGACTATTACCAAAATGCCTGGTTTGCAGCGCGGGATGCCGCGTTCTACGCGCGGGAGCGTCGCTACACCCCGGACCGAGACGCCGAAGGCAAGCCATTGGGATATCGCCGCGAGGGAGCCACTGCCGGGGTCGATCCGCTGGCCATCGCATTCTCTGCCCTGATCGCCTTGAACTGGGCCTATGACGGCAAAACCGTAACGCTCGGCGAAACCAGCTTCACGCATGTGGGCATGGACGATGCGTTCCGCGCGGCGCAGGATTTCGCGCAAAGTACCGCTGCGGCATCGTTGCTTGAATCGGCGGCGCGCTCAGCGGTGACCGATCCCGACCTGATCGTATTGCTCGATCGGCAGGCGGCACTTGCCGCGCGGCTTGCAGGGGCTGCTACCGAAGCTGAGGCCGATCGCAAGGCGCTTGCCGACGTGACGCTGGAATTGCGGCAGCGGTTCCCGGGCTACGCGAATACGGCCCGGCCGTTCGGATTGTCGGTCGCCGAAACCCGGGAGCGTCTGAAGCCGGGTGAAGCAGTGCTGTTTGTCCAGCCAGTCGGCGAAGACGTTTACAGTTTTGCCGTGTCCACCGACAGTTTCGCGTGGAATCGCGCGAGCATAAAACGTGCCGAGATGGACCACTTGGTCCAACTGGTGCGGTGCCGGGTCGACCTCGCCTCCTGCTCACTCGCCCTCGATGGCGAGCATCTGTTCGAAGGCAGGGCCGCAGCGTCGCTTTACGGCGAGCTCATCGCCCCGGTCGCGCATGGGTTCGGTGATGCCCAGACCCTCTACACCGTAACGGGCGGCAGCCTCGGAAACATCCCCTTGGGCATATTGGTTGTCGGCGCGGCGCCCGGCCAATCCGACGATCAGGAAGCAGAGCTTGCCGAACTGGCGAAGACCCAATGGCTGGGAAGTACCTATGCCCTTGCCACCTTGCCTTCGGTCTCAAGCCTGCGCGCGTATGGCGCGGCGCGGGAACGCCTCGCCGCCTCGTCCTTCGTGGGCATCGGCGATCCGGTTCTGGGGCCGCCACAGGCTGTCAACCGGGGTAGTTCCAGCGCCAAGACCGGCAATGTGCGCAGCGGCAACGGCCTTGCCGATCGGACGATGCTCAAATCCCTCAACTCGCTTCCCGGCACCCGCAGGGAACTGCTTACAATCGCCCAGGCGCTGGGGGCCTCGGAAGACCAGTTGTTGCTCGCCGAAGCCGCCAGCGAAGCCGCCGTGAAGTCGTCCCAAGCGATCGCCGGCGCCGGAATCATCGCCTTTGCAACCCACGCCATGTTGCCCGGCGAGCTTGCGGGTAGCGCAGAGCCGGGCCTCGTCCTGACTCCACCCGACAATCCAAGCAGCGAGGACGACGGTTACCTCACAGCCAGCGAAGCCGCCGCGCTTAAACTCGATGCGGATTGGGTGCTGCTCTCAGCCTGCAACACGGCCGGCCCGGCGGATGGCGAGACCGGTGAGAGTCTTTCGGGTCTCGCACGGGCCTTTTTCCTCGCCGGCGCCCGATCGCTGCTGGTGAGCCACTGGCCGGTGCTCGATACTGTCGGAGCCGCGATCACCAGCGAGACATTCCGGATCGCCGCAGCCCGTCCGCAAATCTCCCGTGCCGAAGCGCTGCGGCTGGCGCTGCGCGGAATACGCACGGGCCAATCGGTTCTGGGTGAGCCGATTCCAGGCTGGCAACCGGCGTGGGCAGATCCCTGGGCGTGGGCCCCGTTCAGCCTGGTGGAAACCGGGACCTGATCCACGCCCGCGAGATGTTGCGCCAGGAAAAACTTGTAGCGTAGAGAAGCGATGAGGGCGCGGAACGTCGAAGGGGGAATGACATGGCCGAGGCCGCAGGAAATACTCCGCCGGAGGCTTCGGAAGGAACCGAGAGGAAGCGACGGTTCGCTTGGGTTACTTTGTCGCTGTCCGCCTTCCTGATGTCGCTCACTGCGACGCTGATCAATGTGTTCTACTCCGTTCAGGGTTCCGAAATCGCAGTCCAGGTGCCCCGCCAGGTGCTGCTCTACCGGGATGGTACGGGAGAGAACTCCGTCCTCAGCGTCGCGATCCGGCTCGAATTGATAAACACCGCCAAGGACTACGGCGACGTCCTGCTCGGGGCCACCCTTGCGCCGCGGCCCGATGGTCCGCAATTCCTTCAGGAAGGCCTGGCGCAGCCGGTGTTCGTGGCGGATGCGGAGGCAGAAGCCGGCAATTGCGAACTCGGCGCCAGCTGCACCCCGCTTCCCGGCCTGCTGGTGATCCAGCGCAGCGACAGCATCATGGACATGCCGGCAGGCTCGGCGCGCGCGCTGACACCTTATTTCTGGCTCGTGCAGCACAGCTGCGAAGGGCCCGCCCGGGCATGCGAGACCTATTCCGATTTCGATCGCGTGGTTTCCGAATTGGCCAAGGCGCCGCTAGCCATGCGCCTGAGGGTCAAATTCCAGAATGACGGGGAGCGGGAGATTGTCTGCCAGGGCCCGAAAATAGACGCCGACTATCTTAAGGAGATCGGGTGGACCCAAGTGACCTGTACCGAGGGTAAGGTGACCGGCGACGGGCTATTTTGAACCCTTGCGGGGGCAACGCGGATCGCCCGGGCAATTGGGAATGCCGGCGGCGCGGGTGCCACCGCTACCTCGTATCGATGTCTGTTGCGCACAGCCCTCCAGCGGCTTCAGTTCGCTGCATCGGAGCCAGACCTCGTCTGCCCCATCCGCACTTACCCGGACCTTGTTGACCTTCACTTCGAATATCTGCCCCTGAGTGCCGAGATAATCGAGCAGGAAGGCCTGGTCGGCAATGAACAGGGGTGCCCCTTGCGCGTTGTAGGCGACAGCATTGGCCCCGGCGAGTTCAAAACTTTGGGTATCGTCCGCCGCGGAAGCGATGCTGGCACTCGAAATCGCAATGAATGTCAACAAGCGCAGCATTTACATGTCCATCCCGCCTTCCATCTACCGGGTCCCTATTGAGCGCACAAGCCGCTCGATCGGAGCTTCGCCGGGGTCCCGACGGGAGAGAGGAATAGGCAGACCAGCTGGCGGAGCGGGAGGGATAGGCGGCTGCGCCGCCGTCTCCGCGCCTGCGGCGCTTCGACTCCGAACCTAAGGTTCGTCCACCTCTCACCACCCCTTCACACACAACAGGCCCCACGCGGGGGCCTGTTGTGTCTGGCGGAGCGGGAGGGATTCGAACCCTCGATGAGCTTTTGACCCATACACACTTTCCAGGCGTGCGCCTTCGACCACTCGGCCACCGCTCCGCAGGGGCCGCCACCTAGCTTGGGAACAGTGCTTGCGCAAGGTTGTGCGCGGGCCGTAAGCCTTGTGCATGGCGAGGACATTCGGCGAGGCCCCTTCGGCGGACGAGATCGAGGCGCTGGCCCGCACGGCGCTGGCGCGGCTGCCCGAGCAGTTCCGCGCGCATCTTGCCGACATCGTGCTGCGGATCGAGGATTTCGCCGACGACGAGACGCTCGCTTTGTTCGGCATCGAGGACCCGTTCGAACTGTCCGGCATCTACGAAGGTCTCCCGGTCGGCGAGAAGAGCATCGGCCATTCGGGGACGATGCCCGACCGAATCCGCCTGTTCCGCCAACCGATCCTCGACGAATGGATCGCGCGCGGGGACGAGACCCTGGAGCATCTGGTAACGCATGTGCTGGTGCACGAGGTAGGCCACCATTTCGGCCTGTCGGACGAGGATATCCACGCGCTGGAGGAGGAAGTCGAATGAAACAGCTGCTTGCGGTTTCGATGCTGGCGATTGCGGTGCCGCTGCTGGCGCAGGAAGCAGCGCCGCTCACACCGAGCGCAATCGTGGCGGCGGCACCGGCCAAGGATTGGGTGACGATCGCGCCCGAAGACCTGCTTGTGATGCAACTGGCGCCCGATGCAGAAGGCAACAAGCGGACGGTGACGATCCAGCTGATGCCCGCGCCGTTCTCGCAAGGTTGGGTCGGGAACATCAAAACGCTGGCGAAGCAGCATTGGTGGGACGGGACCAACATCTATCGGGTGCAGGACAATTACGTCGTCCAATGGGGCGGCGGAGCGGTCGAGAAAGCGGAGCCCGAGGGGCTGAAAGTGATGGGAGAGGATGAATACACAGCCAGCCTGTTCGAATGGCAGGCACGCAACGCAGAGCGAGATGCCGAACGTCAATCAAGGCAAGCGTCGACAATCGAGCTGCGTTCTGTCGAGATTGAACCGTATCCCGCATGGCATTCTAGCGATGCCTATGCCCCGTGGGTGGATTTCTACCCCGGCTGGCCGGTTGCCACTTCGGGTTTTGCGTGGGACCAGGTCTGGTGGCCGATCCATTGCTACGGCATGGTAGGTGTGGCGCGCGGGATCGATAACACCGGCAGCGGTTCGGACCTCTATGCCGTGATCGGCCATGCGCCGCGTCAGCTCGACCGCAACATCGCCGTGGTCGGGCGGGTTATTGAAGGGATCGAACACCTCTCCAGTCTGCCGCGTGGCAAGGGCGATCTCGGCTTCTACGAGGATACTGAGGCAGCGAAGCGGGTGGCGATCGTGTCGGTGCGGCTCGGCAATGAACTCAGCGATCCACCGCGGTTCCAATACCTCTCGACCGACAGCGGTAGTTTCGAACGCTACGCCCATGCCCGCGCCAACCGGCAGGACGATTTCTACAAGGTCCCGGCCGGCGGGGTGGACATCTGCAACGTCCCGGTGCCAATCCGGCGCGTCCCCGCCGAATGAGCAACGAGACCGTCCGCTTCAGCGCGCCGCTGATCCATTGGGAGCTGGAGGGCTTCACCGGCCTCGGTTTCGTCCGCATCGACGGCGCGGCGGAGGAGGCGATCAAGGGTTACGAGCTGATGCGGCGGCTGGAACTGGGCAAGCGCCGCGGGTTCGGCTCGGTCAAGGTCAACGTCACGCTGGGCGACAGCCAGTGGTCGACCTCGGTGTTCCCGGCCAAGGAAGGCGGCTGGTTCCTGCCGGTCAAGAAAGCGATTCAGCGCGCCGAGGGGCTTGAGGAAGGGGATTTGCTCGAGATCGAGCTGGAGTTGCTCTAGACGCGCGACGCCTCCGCCAGCGCATCGCTCGCGCGCAAGGCGCTGACGATCCGGGTGATGTGCGCCAAATCCTCGACCTCCAGATCGACCACATAGGTGTGGAACGGATCGTCGCGTTCCTCCTGCTCCAGCGTCAGCACGTTGGCGTTGTTGCGCGCGAAGATGCCGGCGACTTCGGCCAGGGTCCCGGGGCGGTTGTAGAGCACTACACGCACGCGTCCGACCGCGCCATGCGAGCGTTCGCCCCATGACAGGTCGACCCAGTCGGCATCGATCCCGCTGGCGAGTTCGAGGCAGTCGATCGTGTGGACAACCACCCCCTCGCCCGGATGGCGCAGTCCGACGATGCGGTCGCCCGGCAGCGGGTGGCAGCATTCGGCAAGCTTGAAGCCGACCCCGGCGGTCAGCCCGCGGATCGAGATCGCGCGTTCGCGGTGGGTCTGTTCGGGGAGATCGGCGGTGCTGCCGGGGACCAAAGCCTCCATCACCTCGCGGTCGGAGAGCTTGGCGGTGCCGATGCGGTACATCAGCTCGTCCTCGTCTTCGAGTTCGAGCCGCTCGACCGCGACCCTGATCGCCTTCTTGCCGATCCTTGCGGGCAGGCGATCGGCGATTTCCTCGAACAGTTTGCGCCCGATCGCGGCGACTTCGGCGCGTTCCTTCAACCGCACCGCGCGGCGGATCGCGGCGCGCGCCTTGCCGGTGACGACGAAGCTCAACCACGAGAGTTGCGGCTCGGTCGAATTGCCCTTGATGATATCGACCACGTCGCCGTTCTGGAGCTCGGTCCTGAGCGGCATGTGCCGCCCGTTGATCTTGGTGCCGACCGCATGCGCGCCAAGATCGGTATGTACCGCGAAGGCGAAATCTACAGGCGTCGAACCCTTGGGCAACTGGTGCAGCGCGCCTTTGGGGGTGAAGGCGAAGATGCGGTCCTGGTAGACCTGCAGCTTGGTGTGTTCGAGCAGTTCCTCGGCATCGTGGCTGGCATCGACGATCTCGATCAAATCCCTGAGCCAGCCGACCTGCCCGTCGGGCCGGTCATGCTGCTTGTAGCCCCAATGCGCGGCGAGCCCGAATTCGTTGGTGCGGTGCATCTCGCGGGTGCGGATCTGCACCTCCATGCGCATCGAGTTCTCGTAGATCAGCGAGGTGTGGAGCGAGCGGTAGCCGTTGGTCTTGGGGGTCGAGAGATAGTCCTTGAAGCGTCCGGGAATGAACTGCCAGGTCGCGTGCAGCACGCCCAATGCGCGGTAGCAATCGGCGACATTTTCGGTGATCACGCGGAAGGCCATGATGTCGGTGATCTGCTCGAAGCTGACATGGCGCTCGGCCATCTTCTTCCAGATCGAGAACGGGTGCTTCTCGCGCCCCGAGACCTCGACCGTCAGCCCGGCTTCGGCCAGCGCCTGCTTGATCGCCAGCGCGATCGCATCGACCTGCCCGCCTTCCTGGCTCCTGATCTGCGCCAGCCGCCCGGTGATCGTGGCATAGGCTTCGGGCTCGAGCTGTTCGAAGGCCAGCAGCTGCATCTCGCGCATGTATTCGTACATCCCGACGCGTTCGGCGAGCGGGGCGAAGATATCCATCGTCTCGCGGGCGATCCGGCGGCGCTTGTCCGGGTCCTTGATAAAATGGAGTGTGCGCATGTTGTGCAGCCGGTCGGCGAGCTTGACCAGCAGCACGCGGATGTCCTCGCTCATCGCGAGGAGGAACTTGCGCAAATTCTCGGCGGCGCGCTCGTCGTCAGTGAGTTGCTCGATCTTGGAGAGCTTGGTCACCCCGTCGACCAGCCGCGCGATGTCCGGCCCGAAATTCTTCTCGACGTCCTCGATCGTCGCCAGCGTATCTTCGACCGTGTCGTGCAAGAGCGCGGTGACGATGGTTTCCTGGTCGAGCTTCAAGTCGGTCATCAGCCCGGCGACTTCGACCGGGTGGGAGAAGTACGGATCGCCCGAGGCGCGCATCTGCTTGCCGTGCTTCTGCACCGTATAGACATAGGCACGGTTGAGCAGCGCCTCATCGGCGTCGGGGTCGTAATCGAGCACCCGCTCAACAAGTTCGTACTGGCGCAGCATGGCAGGTGAAATGTGTGGCTTGGCGGCGATAAGGGCAAGCGGGAAGTGGCGGGGGGCACCGAGGGTGAGTGCGACGGGCATCCAGTCAACTTGACGTAATTATATTATAATCGTGTGATTGTTTTGGGAATGTTTGTGTTCACCTTTCCCGCTATGCGTTGCCCTTGTTTCAACCTGTCGATTCGGATAGCTTTCCTTTGGAACACGATCCCGGGCACATTCGGGTGAGTCGGATCGTGTTCGCCGATGTTTGCAGGTCTGATTGCTTTCATTAGCTGGCCGGAAAGGGGATTCCATGGCCGATCGTCCAGACGACACATCGCCATCGCGACGCATCTTCCTCGCATGGATGATGGCCCTGCCGGTGGCCGGTCGGGCAGCGGCCCAGCCCGAGGAAATCCAGCCCTCCGAGCTGCCGTGGCGCGACGAGGTCAACCAGCCGCCAACCGAAGCCTCATGGCGTGACGAGATTGACAGCCCGCCGAAGGAAGCGTCGTGGCGGGATGAAGTCGATAGCCCGCCCAAAGAAGCGTCGTGGCGCGACGAGATCGACAGCCCGCCGAAGGAAGCTTCCTGGCCGGACGAGATCGACCGGCCGCCGCGTGAGGCATCGTGGCGCGACGAAGGTGGCGGCCCTCCACGCGAACGTGGCTGGCGAGACGAGATTGACCGGCCTCCGCGCGAAGCATCGTGGCGCGATGAAGGCGGCGGCCCACCGCGCGAAGCCTCATGGCGTGACGAGATCGACCGGCCTCCGCGTGAGGCATCGTGGCGTGACGAAGGTGGTGGCCCACCGCGCGAAGCCTCATGGCGTGACGAAATAGACCGGCCTCCGCGCGAGGCATCGTGGCGCGACGAAGGTGGCGGCCCTCCACGCGAACGGGGCTGGCTCGACGAATTGGACCGTCCACCGCGCGAAGCATCCTGGCGCGACGAGGGCGGCGGCCCTCCGCGCGAAGCCTCGTGGCGCGACGAAGTAGATCGCCCGCCGAAGAACCGCGAAGCTTCGTGGCGTGATGAGGTCGATAGCCCGCCCAAGGAAACTTCCTGGCCGGACGAAATCGATCGCCCCCCGCGCGAAGCCTCTTGGCGTGACGAGATCGACAGTCCGCCGCCGAACTAGGCATAGCGCATGCCGTTGCTCGAAAGCCCCAAGGTCAAGATGTTGCGGCTGCAGCCGACCCCGCGCTGCAACCTCAATTGCTCCTATTGCTACATCCCGGCGGCGGTGCGGCGGCGCAGCGAGCTGATGGCGCCCGAAGTGCTCGAAACCACGCTGAGACGGCTGGTCGAGGAAGATTTGCTTGAGGACCGGCTGGCGATTTCGTGGCACGGGGCCGAGCCGCTTGCCGCGGGGCTTGACTGGTACCGTGACGCGGCGGAGCGGATCGAGCGCATTCTCGGGCCGGTGTGCAAGGTCCAGCACGTGTTCCAGAGCAACGGGGTGCTGATCAACGAGGACTGGTGCCGATTCTTCGTCGAGACCGGCTCGCGGGTCGGCCTCAGCATCGACGGAGACGAGCAGCAGAACGCCGCGCGGGTCAACTGGGCCGGCCGGCCGGCGCACAGGCAGGCACTGCGCGGGGCGGAGCTGCTCAACCGCTTCGGGCTCGACTGGACCCTGCTCGCGGTGGTGACCTGGGAAGTGATGCAGGATCCGCAGGCCTTCATCCGCTTCGTCCGCTCGACCGGCTGCGCGACGCTGGGCTTCAAGGTCGAGGAGACCAATGTCGATAATCTCAGCGCGCTCGAAGGGCACAAGGCGATCGAGGCCGCCTATGCAAATTTCGTGCGCGAATTGTGGGAGGCCTTCCCTGAGGACGACCGGATCTTCGTGCGCGAGTTCGAGGATTACCGCGCGATGCGTGAGGATGGGCAGCGTTACCAGGCGGTGCCGGTCACCATGATCCCGTTCCGCAATTTGACCGTAGGAGTGAACGGCGATTTCACGATCTTCGCCGGCGAGCTGCTGTTTCGCGAGGACGATGCCTATGCTTATGGCAATGTCATGGACGGGCCGCTGCTCGATTGCCTGCAGAGCGACAAGTTCTTCCGCATCACCCAGGAAATGCTCGACGGCGCGCGGCGCTGCGCCGCCAACTGCCAATATTACGGCGAGTGCGGGGCCTTCTTCCAGAGCCAGAAGCTGGCCGAGCACGGCACTTTCGACGCCGAAGAGACGCTTGCCTGCCGGCTCGAGATCAAGGTCTTCTTCGACGCGCTCGACGGCCTGGCAGCGCGCGAGCCGGTGGCCGCCGAATAGCACAGCTCCTACGGGCACGCACCGGTTCGCCACATATTTGTTGTGTTTACATAACGAATATGCCAGTTAGCGCGCGTAATGAAGAGAATATACAACCGAATCGCGGTGTTCCGAGCCGAAGCCGGGATCAGCCGCAAGGCGCTCGCGGAGAAGGTCGGGGTCAATCCGCAAACGATCGGTTTCCTCGAACGCGGCGATTACAACCCCAGCCTCGAGATGGCCTTGAACATCGCGCAGGTGTTCAAGGTGCCGGTCGAACTGCTGTTTTCGTTCAAGCCATTCCCGAGCGTCGCCGAAGCACTGCTCGGGCAGGGAGACACATAATGCCGTACCAGGCTGATCCGCTCAGCGAAAAGCTCGACAAATTCGCCGAGAAGACCGGCATGCCGGCACTGTCGCGCAAGCTCAACAGCACGATGCCGGTCCGTTTCCGTGCTATCCCGCTGGTGCTTCTGGCCGCGGCAGTCGCCGGACTGTGGGTGCAAATCGCCGTGTCCGACCTGTTCGGCTACCTCGTGGTGATGATTGCCTGGATGGTCGGCTCCGGGGTGCAGGCGTTCAGCGCGGCGGGCAATGCGCGCGGGGCAAAGCTTGACGAGCGCGAGGCGGCATTGGTCAGGTCTGGCCATTTCGCCGGTGGCCTCGCGGCACTGGGTGTGGCCGTGCTCGGCTGCTTCCTGCTCGGCATGGCGAGCGTCGCGAACCAGGTCCGCCTCGGCGATTTCTGGGTGCCCGGGACCGGTACCGACTGGTTCGCGCTGGCCTTCTTCCTGCTCGCCGTCGAAGCCAATGTCGCGACCATGGCGGCGAGCGCCAAGCTACCGCCCGACCTCGACGACGAAGACGACGAATGACCGACGCAAAGCCCGGGACCACAATCTTCGAGTTCATGTCCGCGCTTGCGCGCGAGACCGGGGCGATCAACCTTGGCCAAGGGTTCCCCGACCGCGAGCATGCGCCCGAATTGCTGGCGGCGGCGCAGCGCGCGCTGGTCGAGCATTCGAACCAGTATCCGCCGATGCGCGGGCTCGCCGAACTGCGGCGGGCGGTGGCTGAGTATTACAAGCGCGAGCAGGGGCTGGCGGTCGCCCATGAGGAGATCATCGTCACTTCGGGCGCGACCGAGGCGATTGCCGCCGCCGTCCTGGCGTTCATCCAGCCGGGCGACGAGGCGATATTGTTCCAGCCGGCCTATGACGCCTACCGCCCGCTGGTCGAGCGCGCGGGCGGGGTGGCCAAGCTGGTCAATTTGCGCCCGCCGGAATGGTCGCTCCCGTTCGACGCATTCGAGGCGGCGATTACCCCGCGCACAAGCGTGGTGATGCTCAACACACCCAACAACCCGACCGGCACCGTGATTGGCCGCGAGGTGCTGGAGCGGATCGGCGAGCTGTGCGAGCGGCACGATCTCATCCTGATCTGCGACGAGGTCTGGGAAGGCATGGTGTTCGGCGCGCGCCATGTCTCGCCGCTGGCGATACCGTCGCTGCGCGAGCGCGCGGTGAAGATCGGCTCGGCGGGCAAGATCTTCTCGCTGACCGGCTGGAAAGTCGGCTGGGCGATCGCCGCGCAGCCGCTGGCCGAGGAGATCGCGGCGCAGCACCAGTTCCTCACCTTCACCACCGCCACCCCGCTGCAATGGGCAGTGGCCGAGGGGCTCGCCCTCCCCGCCGAATGGCATGCGGCCCATTGCGCGCAATACGAGGCGGCACGAGCAAGGCTGGTCGACGGGCTGGCGGCGGCGGGCTTCAAACTGCTCCCGGCCGACGGAACCTGGTTCGTCACCATCGACCTCGCCGCATCGGGCCTGCCGCCCGACGATGCTGCGGTGTGCGTGCAACTGATCCGCGAGGCCGGCGTCGCCTCGATCCCGGTCTCGGCGTTCTACACCGAAGCGCCCGAGAAGGGTTACCTGCGCCTATGCTACGCCAAGCAGGATGCGACGCTGGATGAGGGGATAGAGAGGTTGGCGAAGTTCAGGCGCAAGGCCTAGCTCCACTTCACCTCGGGCGGCAGGCTCATCAGGATCGCGTCGATATTGCCGCCGGTGCGCAGGCCGAACAACGTCCCGCGGTCATAGACGAGGTTGAACTCGACATAGCGCCCACGCCATTCGAGCTGTGCCTGCTTCTCGGCCTTGGTGAACTTCTGCCCCATCCGCTTGCGGACGATCTTCGGGAACACGTCGAGGAACGCCTCACCGACATCGCGGGTGAAAGCGAAGTTGCGTTCCCACGCCGGCTCGTCCTCGCATTCGAGGTGGTCGTAGAAGATCCCGCCGACCCCGCGCGCCACCCCGCGATGGGGGATGAAGAAGTACTCCTCGGCCCACTTGCTGAACTTCTCGTAGTAAGTCGGGTTGTGGCCCATGCAGGCGGCGCGGAAGGCGGCGTGGAACTGGGCGGTATCTTCCTCATAGGGGATCGGCGGGTTGAGGTCGGCCCCGCCGCCGAACCACGCCTTGCCGGTGGTGAGGAACCGCGTGTTCATGTGCACCGCCGGGACGTGCGGGTTGGCCATGTGGGCGACAAGGCTGATGCCCGTCGCGGTGAAGCCCGGATTGTCCTCGGCGCCGTGAATTGTGCGGGCGAAATCGGGTGCGAACTCGCCCGAAACGGTCGAGACGTTGACCCCGACCTTTTCGAACACCTTGCCCTTCATCACGCCGCGCACCCCGCCGCCGCCTTCGGAACCGTCGGCGGTGTCGCGGTCCCACGGGATATATACGAACGCTGCCTTGCTTCCGGCCTCGCGCTCGATCGCTTCGAACTCGGCGCAGATGCGGTCGCGCAGGCTTTCGAACCATTCCTTCGCGCGGGCGGTGAGGGGACTCCACTCGGTCATCGCAGAAGCCTTGCCATGGCGCGCGCGCTGCGGCAAGGAACAGCCATGGTTCCCCTTTCGTTCGCAAGTGAGGAATTCGTGCTGGTCGCGGGCCGCGCGCTTTACTGGCCACGCGAGCGGGCGCTGCTGGTGGCCGACCTCCACCTCGAAAAGGCGAGCTTCTTCGCGCAGCACGGGCAGATGCTGCCGCCTTATGACAGCCGCGAGACGCTCGAGAGGCTGGCGGCGGCGATCAGGGCCACCGGCGCGCGGCGGGTGTTCACGCTGGGCGACAATTTTCACGATGCGCAGGGGCTCGCCCGGCTGGAGCCGCACGCCGCGGGGATGCTCGACGCACTGACCCGCGCGGTCGATTTCGTGTGGATCACCGGCAACCACGATGCCGGCAGCGATGCCGCTCCGGGCGGGACAACCGCCGAGGAACTGGAGGTTTCCGGGCTGATGCTGCGCCACCAGGCCCTGCCCGGCGAGACAAGGCCCGAATTGTCCGGACATTTCCATCCGAAGTTCAGGCTCCACGCGCGCGGACGCTCGATCGGGCGGCCCTGCGTAGTGACGAGTGCGGGGAGCGCAAGCGGCGGGCGGATGATCCTGCCCGCCTTCGGCGCGCTCACCGGCGGGATGGATGCGGGCGATCCAGCGATCCTCGCGGCAATGCAGCCCGCCCATGCGATCGATGCAATGGTTCCGGCGAAGGGCCGGCTGCTGCAATTTCCCCTGTGGCGCGCCGCCTGATACCCCCTTCCGCTATTCCAAGAATCCCCCTAAGAGGCGCGCTTTAGAGAAGCAGACCACAGGAGCAGACCTATACCCCGTCCACCCCGGCGAGTACTGTCGCCCCCCACCAAGAGTGGGCCGCGTTTCGACGATCTCATCCAATCGGAAAAAGTCCGCGTCATCGACGAAAACGGCGAGAATCTTGGTGTGATGTACACCGCGGAGGCGATCGAACAGGCCGCCGAAGTCGGCCTCAACCTGGTCGAGGTTTCGCCCAACGCCGATCCGCCCGTCTGCAAGTTCCTCGATGTCGGCAAATACCGGTATGAGGCCCAGAAAAAGGCCAATGCCGCGCGCAAGACGCAGAAGACGCAGGACATCAAGGAAATCAAGATGCGCCCGAACATCGACACGCACGATTACGACGTGAAGATGCGCAGCGTCACCCGCTTCATCGAGGAAGGCGACAAGGTGAAAGTCACCCTGCGCTTCCGCGGCCGCGAGATGGCGCACCAGGAACTCGGCATGGACCTGTTGAAGCGGGTCCAGGACGACACCGCGGAAATCGCCAAGATCGAGGCCTTTCCCCGGCTCGAAGGGCGCCAGATGCTGATGGTGATCTCGCCGAAGTAGCCCGCGACCGCCATCGGTTCGACGCAGGATGCGCTCGAACTGTCCGCACACCTATCGACATTCATCTGCAGGCAAGGTCAGTCTGACACCCAGCAACTGCATGGTGGCCTTACGCTGCCGTGAAGGTCGCGGCTTGTAACCAAAAGAAAGGGGGCTGGACGGGTAGAACGAAGGAGTGAAGCAATGAACTCGTATTCCAGAAATCCCAAGTTCCTGTTCCTGCTTGCCGCGTTTGCGGTTCCGGCGGCGGGCCTGTCGGCCCAACAGCAGGACCCTTACGACCTCGGCATCACTGTGACCGGTGTACTTCCGGACGACCTGTCCGGCCTCGCCGAAGGGCCCGAGATCGAAGGCGTCATCTCCGCGCGCAACGGCGACAGGCTGCAGGTCACCACCGCTGATGGCACCAAGACAATCGTCACTGTCGGCCCGGTCACCGAGATCAGGTCCAGCGGAGGCTTCCTCGGCCTCGATCGCAACAAGCTCGATACGGCCTCTCTGATCAACGGCCTGCCGGTTGCTATACGAACGGTGCAATGGGGCCCGGGCCTGGCTGCCAGCCGGGTCGACCTCAAGAGCCGGGACTTGAGGTTCGCGTCGATGATCCATAGCGGCACCGAACAGGGCTTTGCCGAACAGACCGCCGCAACCGAAGCGCTGCGCGGCCGTGTCGCCAATATCGACCAGTACAACATCAAGGGCACGACCAACGTGAACTTCGATGTCGGCAAGGCGAACCTGACCCCGGCGGCGGAGGCCAACCTCTGTGCCGCGGCCGCCCAGGCCCAGGCGACCGACAACGCCCTGCTGCTGGTCGTCGGCTACACCGATTCGACCGGCAGCCAGGAACTCAACCAGGAGCTCAGCGAGCGGCGCGCCGCACGCGTGGTCAACCACCTGCAGCAGAATTGCGGCTGGGAGCCCTGGCGCATGCTTACCCCGACCGGAATGGCGGAAGCCGATCCCTTGGCGGACAATGAAACCGCCTATGGCAAGGCCCAGAACCGCCGGGTTGCGGTGAATATCCTTGTCAGCAAGAGCGTCGACGGGATCTAGGACGATGCGTGGGGTGGTGTCTCCCCACCCCACGCTTCCCTGCCCCTAGGTCTTCGCCCGCAGGGTAACGAAGAAACTCCGGCCCGCTTCGGGGTAGCCATCGGTGAGGACGTAATTGTCGTCGAAGGCGTTCTTCACCCCCGCGCCGATGACCACGTCGTCGATCAACTCATAGTCGATCCGCAGGCTGCCTTGGACATAGGAGCCGGTGCGGTAATAGGTCGTGCCGTTGGTGGTCACGGTCCAGCGGTCCGACGCGAATTCGAGCGAGGGCAGCACGGTCAGTCGATCCAGCGGGTGCCATTCGGCCCAGAGGAAGCCTTTGTGGGTCGGCATCCCGGTCGCCTCGAAGGCGGCGATCGAAGGGTCGGTGAAATCGCGGTGGATGTAGCTCCAGGTCGCGCCGAGATCGAGCGTGTCCGCCACCTGCCCGCTCAGCGTCAATTCCGCGCCGAAATACTCGCCGCTGCCGACGTTGCGGCTCTGGGTGACGTTGGTGTTGTTGAACACGAACGGGAACGAGACGATCGCATCGTCGAGCCATGAATAATACACCGCGCCCTCGAGCCGGGCCGCGCCGAAATCCTTCGTGACGCCGAATTCGAGATTGGTCGCCCGCTCGGCCTTGAGGTCGGGGTTCAAGGTCGCCCCGCCGAAGCGCGAGCTGAAGCGTTCGAAGATAGTCGGGAAGCGCTGGCGCGATGACAGCGAAAGATCGATTTGGCTGGTTTCGTCGGGGGTCCATTCGATCCGGCCCTGCGCGTTCCACGCATCGGCATCAACGATCGGGTAGGAGAAGACGTTGCCGTTGGCGAATTCCTCGGCCTTCTTGAGATTGCGCCAGTCGTAGGACAGGCCCCCGACCAGCGTCACTTCGGGGCTCAGCTCGAGCCGGTCCTCAAGCGCAATGCTGGACGTGTACTCGACATTCTCCTGCGGCGGTTCGGTGAGGCCACTGGCGCCGAAGGTCTGCTGCCATTCGATGTGCTCGTCGCGGCGAAAGTGGAAGGCGAGGCCCAACGTGTTCGCATCGGTCGCGTAATCGAGCCGCAGCGAACCGCCCCAGGCCTGGTCGTCGTACCAGGAATTGAACACCCGGCCGATCGGCAGCGTCTGGCTGGTCTGGGTGTGGTTGTCGAAACCGCTCAGGAGGTTGTCAAAATTGTTGAGGTAGAGCTTCGACAGCAAGGTGAGATCGTCCGCCAACGCGGTGGTCGAGAGGAAATAGATGCTCTCGAGGTTCCAGTAGGGCCAGGTCCATGCCTGCGGCTGGGGATTGGTGACGTGCAGCGGGGCGTTCTTGGAGCCTTCCTGGCGGGTGTAGCTGATCGCGTATTCGTCGGTCGGGTTGGGAGTGAAGCCCAGCTTGAAATTGACGCGCCAGTCTTCGGTGCGGCTCTTGTCGCGCTCGCCGCCGTCCTCGGTCGCGGTCGGGACGAAGCCGCCGGCAAGGTCCCAGTGATCGCGGAAATCGCGCGCGAAGCTCGCCTGCGCGTACCACTTCTCCTGCAGCGTACCGATGAGGCCGAAGGCGGTGTAGCCGGCGTAATCGACATTGCGATCGAGATCGACCGTGGCGCGCGCCTCGGCCTCCAGCTCCTGCGTCGGCTTGCGAGTGACGAGGTTGATTGCCCCGCCCATCGCGCCGGGCCCGTCGAGTACCGAGGCGTAGCCCTTGGCGACCTGGATCTCGGCGATATCGGGGGTGAGGAAGCGTCCGTAGTCGAGCCGGTTGTCGGCCGGGAGATAGACCCTGATGCCGTCGATCGAGAGCGGCACCTGGAAGCGGTCGAAGCCACGCACAAAAATCAGCCGCTCGTTGCGCTGGCCGCCCGAATTGGAGGCGAAGACGCCGGGGATCAGGCTTGCGGCTTCGTCGAGCGTGTTGCGGCCAAACGCCTCGATCGCTTCCTGGCCCAGCGTCGAACTGGTGATCGCGACGCCTTCCGGCACGTCACCCTCGACGATGATCTGGCCGAGTTCGAACGTGGTTGAGCCAGCCTCTCGCGCGGCCGGCGCATCCTGCGCGAAGGCGGCGCAGGGGATCAGGGTGAGGGTAAAGGCAGTGGCGATGCGATGAGGGCGCATTGTTGTTCTCCGTTCGGGGCTTGGCGCGCTGGCGCTTTCGGCGCAGTGCTGTATTCGATGAAATATGGTATGCCATATACGGAGAAATATAGCTGTGCAAAGATGCAATCTGCGAAACTTGTTGGTGAGCGCTATGGTACTGGGAAACTTGGGCATTTCGGTTCCCGCCTCGGCCCAATGCGCCACGGATGCGTCGCTACCGGCAGCATATGCGGCGTGGCCAGACGCCCGCTCGATTGCCACAGCCACCGATGCGACTGGGCTCGGCTCCACCGCTTTCGCCGTGGGCGAAGCGGTCGACATCACGCTCCATCCCGATGGCGAGGTCGCCTACCTCACTTTGCCCAAGGGCGAAGGCGAAGCGTCCTCGTTCGGCGGGATGGCAAGCTTCGAGGTGGCGCAGCCGGGGACCTACCGCGTGGCGCTGGGGGAGTCCGTGTGGGTCGACGTGGTCCGCGACGGTAAGCCGGCCGAGGCCATCGCCTTCGGCCGCGGCGAGGACTGCTCGCCGGTGCGCAAGCGGGTGGAGTTCGCGCTCACCCCCGGCCCGCACGTGCTCGAGATCAGCGGCAGCACCACGACCGGAATGCGGCTGATGGTGATCCGGTTGGGGGAGTGAGCCGAGCCTGATTTTCCTACTTCGCTGAATTCCGGCACAAGTGGCGGATGGCTCGATCGCGCATCATTCCCATCTTAAGGAGCACCCGAAACCTATATCAAGTTTACACCTCCGGCATTTTCTCCTTGAACCGTGTAAAGCGGTGTAAAGCTGTCACCTTGTCCGGTGATTGCCCCGCCCGGACCGTTGCCTCCCCGCCCATGCCTGCTAGGTTTCGCGACGCGAGGGGGAGCGGGGGATGAACGCCAAACGTATCGGTTTCCTGGTCGGGCTGATCGGCTTCATGCTGACATTGGCCCTGCCCGCTCCCGCCGGGATGCCGGCCGAGGCATGGCCGGTGGCCGGCCTCGTCGTGCTGATGGCGGCGTGGTGGATGACCGAGGCGATCCCGCTTACCGCCACCGCCCTTTTGCCGTTCCTCGTCCTGCCCTTCGCCGGGGTGATGGACGCGGGCGAGACGGCTTCGGCCTATTATTCGCCGACCATGTTCCTGATCCTGGGCGGCGCCTTCCTTGCACTCGCGGTCGAGCGCACCGGGCTGCACCGGCGGCTGGCGGTGGGCATCCTCAACACGATGGGCAGGAAGGGCGGGCCCAACCAGCTGCTGTTCGCGTTCATGATCGCTACCGGCCTGCTTTCGACGATGATCTCGAACACCTCGACCGCGCTGATCATGATGCCGATGGCGCTGGCGGTGCTGAATGCGGAAGGCTACGCGGCCGACCGCCAGGACGGGCTTTCCGGCGCATTGCCGATGGGAATCGCGTTTGCGGCCTCGATAGGCGGGCTCGGCACGATCATCGGATCGCCGACCAACGCCATTGCAGTGGGCCTGCTCGAAGAGAGCATCGGAGTCCAGATCAGCTTCGTCGAATGGATGATGTACGGCATGCCGATCGTGCTGATCGGGGTGCCGCTAGCGGCGCTGATCATCTCGCGCGTACAGAAGGTCGGGCAGGACACGTTCGATGTCGGCCTCGCGCGTGCGGCGATCGCGACCCAGCGCGAATGGACCGAGCCCGAGCGGCGGCTGGTTCCGCTGTTCGCCCTCGCCTTCCTGCTGTGGGTGACCCAGCCGCTGACCGAACCGCTGCTGCCCGAAGGGTCGCTGACCGACGGCACCATCGCCGTGTTCGTCGGCCTGCTGCTGTTCGTGACGCCCGACGGCACCGGGCGGCCGATGCTGACCTGGAGCGAGGCCGACCGCGCCCCATGGGGGGTGATCATGATGTTCGGTGGGGGACTGGCGCTGGCGGCGGGGATGAGCGCTTCGGGGCTGGCGGGATGGCTCGGCCAATCGCTGCTGCCGCTGTCGGAGATGCCGCTGTTTGTGGTGGCCCTGGCGGTGGTTGCGCTGGTGGTGGTGATCACCGAATTCGCCAGCAATGTCGCGACTGCCAGCGGGATCATGCCGGTGGTGGCGAGCCTGACGGTGGCACTGGGCGCCGATCCGTTGCTGCTGGCGCTGCCCGCGGCGATGGCCGCGAGCTGGGGCTTCATGCTGCCAGCCGGGACCGGCCCCAATGCCATCGCCTGGGCGACAGGGCGGGTCTCGCTATCGCGGGTGGTCGTGGCGGGGCTGGTGCTGGATATCGCCGGGATATTCCTGCTGGTCGGGGCAATCTGGGCGGTGGCGGCGGTGGCCGGCTAGGCAAGGTCCAGCGCAAAATAGATGCTGTCGCACCATTCGTCGCCGACCAGCCATGTGTTCTCGGCGCGGCCGGTCTCGCGGAAGCCGCGGCTGGTGAGCAGGCCGATGCTGGCGGCGTTGCGCGGATCGGCATCGGCATCGAGCTGGGTGAAGCCGCGGGTGGCGATGTAGGCCAGGTAGGCGTCCATCGCCTCCCCGGCATAGCCTTGTCCCTGGCAGTCCGAACGCAGCAGGAAGCCCATCGTGGGGGTGCGCCAGCAGCCCATCTTGCCGATCACTTCGCTGTCGCATTCGATCAGGAAGTCGTCGCTCAATGCCGGATCGGAATCGACCATGCTTTGCAGCCAGACGCGGCTTTCTTCGAGTTCCTCATGCGGTGGCGTCGACCAGTAGCGCATCGAGGCACGGTCGCTCAGCATCGCATGGACCGCAGGCAGGTCGTCCATCGTCGCGCGGCGCAGGACGAGGCGGGCGGTCTCGATCCGGTCTTGCCTCAGCCCTTCCACTCGCGGCGCTCCTCGGCCGCGCGCAACACCTCGTAGGCGACGCTGTGGGCATGGAAGGCCTTGGCCGCTTCCTTGTCCCCCGGCTTGACGTCTGGGTGGAGTTCCTTGGCCTTGATCCGCCACGCCTTCTTGACCGCCTCGAAATCGGCATCGGGAGTAAGCCCGAACAGTTCCAGTGCGCGGACCTCGTCGGCGCTGCGGCTGCCATCGCCCGAGCCGACCCAGCCGTAATAGGCGGCCTCGGCATAACCGGCGCTGGTGCGCTGCTCGTCGCGCGCGCGGGCCGCCGCTTCTTCCTTGCCGAGCCCTTCGAAATAGTCCCAGCGCGCGTTGTATTCGGCGGCGTGGGCCTGGCAGAAATACCACCGCTCGGGGCTGTTGGGGGCCTTGGGCGCGGGGCAGGTGCCCGGCTCCTCGCAGCCATGGCGGTCGCACAGGCGCACTGTGGTCGCCTCGCGCGCGCCGCCATAGCCACGCCAGCGCGGGAAGCCCCAATCGAGCGTGCGCTTCGCCCTGGTCATATGCGATTCCCGAGAGTCATAGCTTCCTTCATAGGTGCTGGGTCACTGCCCCGCCAGCGGCATCGCGCGACAATTCGCGACAAAATGCTGCATTGCAATATTTCATTTTGCGACTATTTAGCCTGCTAACGATCCCCCCTCGGAGTCCCTCATGAGCAAGCAGCTCGCCATTTCCGCCGCATTCTCGACCTTTGCCATGGCGGCCTTTGCACTGCTGGCGACCCCGCTTCCCGGGCCGCACGGGCTTGACGGCAATGCGGGCGCCCCGAGTGTGCTCGAAGCGCCCGCCTTTGCCGCACTGCCGGTTATCGGCGACTAGTCGATCGTAATCGTCGCGGCCCGGCGGTTCTGCGACCAGGCCTGCTCGTTCGAACCCAGCGCCACCGGGCGTTCCTTGCCATGGCTTACCGTAGCCAGCCGCCCGGCGTCGATGCCCAGGCTGACGAGGTAGTTCTTCGCGGCATTGGCGCGGCGTTCGCCCAGCGCAATATTGTAGTCGCGCGTGCCGCGCTCGTCGCAATGGCCTTCGATCGTCGCGCGCTTGCTCGGGTAGCGCAGCAGCCATTCGGCCTGCGCCCGCAGCGAGGCGGAATCGGCCGAATCGATATCGAACTTGTCGGTATCGAAGAAGATCACGTTGCGCCCGCGCAGCTGCTGCAGGAAATCGGCATTGCTGCCCGGAATGATGGTCCGTTCGGCACCGCCCGATCCGGGTGTGCCCGTCGCCTGGCCCTGCGGCGTGACGGAAACCGGCTGCTCCGGCAGCTCCTTGGGGGCCTTGCTGGCGCACCCGGCAAGCGCGCATGAGCCGGCAAGCAGGGTGGCGATAAGGATTCGAGGCATCGTTTTTCTCCAGCTAACGCCTGGTCGCCCTTGGAAGAACGATCCATCGTGATTCGTCAACACGGCCCGGGCGACACTGTTCCCCTGAGCCCTCATGGCAGTACCGGCCCCCAGGCCGGATCGGATGCGCCGACCGGGGTCGGCAGGCGGCGTTCGTTCCGCCCGGTCAGGTCGACTTGCCACAGCGAGGTTTCTCCCGAGTTTCGCGTCGTCCTGAAGAACTGGATGATCCTGCCGTTGGGCGCCCAGGTCGGGGCCTCGTCCTGCCAGCTGTCGGTCAGGTGCCGCAAATTGCGTCCGTCGGGGCTCATCACCGCGACGCGAAAACTGCCGCTGATATGGGTGAAGGCAACCTGGTCGCCGCGTGGGCTCCATTCGGGCGTGGCCGAGCGGCCGCCGAAAAAGGTGATCCGCCGCTGGTTCGATCCGTCGGCATTCATCACATAGACCTGCTGGCTGCCCGAACGGTCGCTTTCGAACACGATCCGGCTGCCGTCGGGTGAATAGGACCCGCCGACATCGATCCCCGGGGTATCGGTCAGCCGCTCGCTCTGGCCCCCGCTCGCCGGGACGCGGTAGATGTCGGTATTGCCGCCGACCGCCATCGAATAGAGAATCCACCGTCCGTCGGGCGACCAGCGCGGGGCGAAGGTCGGGTTGTTGTTCTGCGCCACCAGCCGCTGCTGCCCGGTGCCGATGTCGTAGATATAAATCCGCGGATTGCCGTTGAGGTAGCTCAGGTAAACGATCGACTGGTAATCGGGCGAATAGCGCGGGGTCAGCGCGGTCGCCTGACCGTTAGTGATGAAGCGATGGTTGGCCCCGTCCGAATCCATGATCGCCAGCCGTTTGATGCGGTTATCCTTGGGCCCGGTCTCGGCGATATACGCGATCTTGCTGTCGAAGAACGGGCTTTCGCCCGACAGCCGCGAGTAGATCAGGTCGGCGCATTTGTGCGCCGCGCGGCGCCAGTCGGCGGGTTGCACCACCCAGCCTTCGCGCACCAGCTCCTCGGTCAGCGCGATGTCGTAGAGATAACAGCCGACGGTCAGCCGCCCGTCGCGTTCGGCGCGGACGAAGCCGTGCACCAGCATTTCGGTGCCGCGCGAATCCCACGTGCTCCAGGCGGGCGAGGTGATCTCGGGAAACGGCGGCCGCGGCAGGGCATCGGGACCGATCGGGCGGAACAACCCGTTGTTCCTGAGGTCGGCGGTGATCACTCGCGCCAGTTCCTGCCCGAGCGCGCCCGTGCCATCGAGATGGGCAGGAGTGGAGGCATTGGCCGGTGTAGCGAAAGCCGGAATCGCGATGCCGAGATCCTGCCAGGCGCTGACATCGGTGACCGTAACCCGCAACGGACCTGCCGCTGGCGCTTCGCCTTCGATCGCCACGCTCGGCGCTTCGGACTCGACCTGCTGCGCCGCCGCCGGGATCGATCCCAGGGCAAGCAGGACCACGGCGGCCAGGCGCAGGATCATTGAGCAAGTTCCTTGTTGAAGGTGGAGGAAACCTCCTGCCAGGCGGCATAGTATTCTTCCGGGAGCCGGAAGGGCGCGGTCTTGCGGATCGCACGGATCGCCAATTCGCAATGGCGCGAGGCTTGCGGGCGGTTGGAAGCGCGCACACCCTTCGTCGTATCGCAACGCGGCTGCCCGGACAGGGTGCCATCGGGATTCATCCGCCAGGTCACCTCCGTACTCAGCAGTTCCGCATCGAGCCCGTCGGGCGCACTCCAATTGGGCCGAAGCTGGCGGATGATGCTCATCTGGATCGAGGAAACAACTCGCGGGCTGATCGCCTCGGCCGGCGCGCCGCCGCTATTGCGTTCGCCCGTGCTCTGCCCTTCGCGGAAAGCGCTGCCGAATTCGGCCCCGGTCGGGCGCTCGCTGCGTTGCGGCGCCGGGCGCTGATCGGCCTGGGTGCGCGGGTTGACCCGCGGAGTCGCGCGGGTTTCGGGCCGCTGCGTCTGTGAACGCGGTTTGGGATCGGGCCGGGCTGAGATTTCCGGCGCGAGCGAAGCCTGTGTTTCTTGGGCGATTTCCGGCGCGGCCGCCTCAAGCGCGACTTCCTCCGCGAAGCTCACCACGATCCGCTCGGGTGGCGGTACGATAGCAGGTGCCCGCAGCACGTTGATCGTCAGCGCCGCCACCAGCGCGGCATGCGCGAGCACCGCGATGCCGAGGCCGATCTGCTCGTCGGAACGGAGGCGAATGGCCGCTTGCATCGGACGAAAACTATGGAGCCCTCTCTGAACGGCTGGTGACCAGCGAAATCGAGTTGAACCCGGCGCGGTTGAGTTCGCCCATCACCGCCATCACCCTGCCATAGTCGAGACCGGTGTCGGCGCGCAGGTTGACCAGAGGCGGTTCGCCGCCGTCATCGGGCGCGATTGCCGCGAGCCGTTCGGCGAGCCCGCCCGCTGCCACTTCCTCGTCGTCGAGGAAGATCGTCCCGTCGGCGGCGATCGAAATCGTCACCTGGTCGGGCTCCTGGTCGATCGCGTTGGCGCGGCTGTCGGGCAGGGCGATCGGCACGCCCGAAGTCAGCAGCGGCGCGGTGACCATGAAGATGATCAAGAGCACCAGCATCACGTCGACCAGCGGGGTGACGTTGATCTCGGCCATCGGCGTGCGGCGGCTGCGATGCCCGCGGCCCCTGCGTCGGGAAGAGGCGAAGCCCATCGCCATCAGCCCTTCTCCAGCTCCCGGCCCAAATGGGCGTGGAAGCGGTCGGCGAAGCGCTGCAGCCGCGCCTCGAGCTGGTTCACCCGCTGGCCGTAGCGGTTGAAGGCGATCACCGCGGGGATCGCGGCAAACAGCCCGATCGCGGTGGCGAACAGCGCCTCTGAAATCCCCGGTGCGACCACCGCGAGCGAGGAATTTTGCTGCTGGCCGATCTGGAAGAAGCTGTTCATGATCCCCCAGACCGTGCCGAACAGGCCTACAAATGGTGCAACCGCGCCGGTGGTGGCGAGGAAGTTGAGCCGTTCGGCAAGACTGTCGGCCTCGGCTCCGACCTGGCTCTCCATCGCCATCGCGACGCGGCGGCCGGTGCCTTCGCGGTCGAACTTGCCGCCTTTGGTCGAGAGCTGGAACTCGGCGAGGCCGGCGGCGGCGACCGCGGCGGTCGGCGATCCGTTGCGCTGGCTTTCACCGATCAGCTTTTCCGGCTTCGCTGACCCCCAGAACTCGTCCTCGAACTTCTCGCAATGGCGGTTCACCCTCGCGATCCTCAAACGGAACGAGACGATAATCATCCACACCCAGACCGAGGCGATCAACAACCCGGCCATCACCACCTGGACGACGATATCGGCATCGAGGAACAGTTTGACGGGATCGAGCCTGGCCGGAGACCCGGCAGTCGCGGCGGCAAGGAAATCGAGAGCGGTCATGCGGTTCTTTCGGGGGCAAGCAGGGACGCAAAGGCCTCGCGCCATGCGATCGGCTGGCGCTGCGGGCGGCCTTCGGGGGAAATGAAGCCGACACGGATTTCCGCTTCGGCGAGCAATTCGCCTTCACGCAACGCCCGCTGACGCAAACGCACGCTGGCGGCGCCGAGTTCCAGCGCTTGGGTCTCGATCGTCACTGCATCGTCGAGACGCGCCGGGGCGCGGTAGCGGATTGTCAGGTCTGCGACCGAATAGACGCCCTCGCCCGCTTCCATCGCCGCGCGCTGGTCGACGCCGAGCAGGCGCAGCATGTCGGAGCGTGCGCGCTCAAACCAGCGCAGGTAATTGGCGTGATAGACGATGCCGGACAGGTCGGTATCCTCGTAATAGACGCGCACCGCGAAGAGATGGCGCGGGCCGTCGAAGCGGCCTGAATGGGGTTCGAGTGGCGTCACATTTACTCCCCGCAGCGCTTTAGAATCTGCCGAGTCGCTCGGCAATAGCGCCTTCTCGATATGCCCGGATGAACGGATTCTGACGTGCGGTGAGTTGTTCAGCTCAGCAGCATCGGGCCGAGCGGCCTGCCGCCGAACACGTGCACATGGAGATGAGGCACTTCCTGCCCGCCATGCCCGCCGAGATTGGCCATCAGCCGGTATCCCGGCGCGACCAGCTCCTGCGTCCGGGCGACATGGCCGACGGCGCGGGCGAAGCCGGCGATTTCGTCCGCGCTGGCCCGGGCGGAAAAATCGTCCCACCCGACATAGGCGCCCTTGGGGATCACCAATATGTGGATGGGCGCCTGCGGAGCGATATCGTGGAACGCCAGCGCCCATTCGTCCTCATAGACCGTGTGGTTGGGAATCTCGCCGCGCAGGATCTTCGCGAAGATGTTCTGGTCGTCATAGGGCAGGGTGGCGTCGATCGGCATCAGCTTCCCCTCGCGGCCTTCTCGACCAGCCCCGAAGTCCCTTCGCGGCGGTCGAGTTCGGCCAGCACATCGGCCAGCGGGATGTCCTTCTCAGCGAGCAACACCAGAAGGTGGAACAATGTGTCCGCTGCCTCGCCAACCAGTTCCTCGCGCGTGCCCGAAAGCGCCGCGACCACCGTTTCGGTCGCTTCCTCGCCCAGTTTGCGCGCGATCACCTTGAGCCCGCGCGCGTGGAGCTGCGCGACGTAGGACGCGTCAGGGGACGCGCCGAGGCGTTCGGTAATGGTGGCTTCGAGGCGGGATAATGTATCCATGGGCGGAGCCATGGAATTTGCCGGCGCGCCGGTCAAGTCAGTCCTGGTCGCGGTCCTTGCCGCGCATCGCCCCGCGGCGGCCAACGATGATCCCGAGCACGCCGAGCGCGAACAATGTCAAAGCCGAAGCTTCGGGCACTTCGGCCGTGCCGCCATTGGCAAGAGCGGGTGCAGCGGCAATCGCCAGCGTGAGAGCGGCAAATGTGCGGGTGAGCCTGGGCATCGCAATCGTTAATGCAAGCCTTGTGCCGGGGTCGGTTATCGCGGTTTCGCCGCCCGACTCAGTGGTTAACGAAGCGCGCAACAATGTTGCGTCTGTCAGGATTTCCGACGATCTAGGCCCGCGCCGGCAGTCCCGCCGCCCGCAACGCGGCATGGGCCTCGGCGATCGAATGCGTCCCGAAATGGAAGATCGAGGCGGCCAGCACCGCGCTGGCGTGGCCTTCGATCACCCCGGCGACCAGATGCTCGAGCCCACCGACGCCGCCAGAGGCGACCACCGGCACACTCACCGCATCGGCGATGGCCCGGGTCAGCTCGAGGTCGTAGCCGTCCTTGGTCCCGTCGCGGTCCATCGAGGTGACCAGCAGCTCGCCCGCGCCCAGTTCGGCCAGCCTCACCGCATGTTCGATTGCATCGATCCCGGTCGCGCGGCGGCCGCCATGGGTGAAGATCTCCCAGTGATCGTGGCTCCAGCGGGCATCGACCGAGGCGACCACGCATTGGCTGCCCATTTTCTGGGCGATCTCGTCCACCACTTCGGGCCGGGCGACAGCGGCGGAATTGACCGCGACCTTATCCGCCCCCGCCAGCAGCAACTCGCGCGCATCCTCGACCGAGCGCACCCCGCCGCCGACGGTCAGCGGCATGAAGCAGACCTCGGCCGTGCGCCGGACCACGTCGATCAGCGTCCCGCGCTCCTCGTGGCTGGCGGTGATGTCGAGGAAGCACAATTCGTCCGCCCCCGCCGCATCATAGGCCCGCGCCTGCTCGACCGGATCGCCGGCATCGCGCAGATCGACGAAGTTCACGCCCTTGACCACCCGTCCATGGGCGACGTCGAGGCAGGGGATGACGCGGACGCGGACTGTCATGCTCTTGCCGCCATTGCAATCGCCGTCGCCAGGTCCAGCCGCCCGTCGTAGAGCGCTCGCCCCGTGATCACGCCTTCGATGCCCTCGTTGGCGTGGAGCGCAAGGATGTGGATGTCGTCCAGCCCCTTCACCCCGCCCGAAGCGATCACCGGCAGGTCGGTCTGCCGCGCAAGATCCACGGTCGCTTCGATGTTGCAGCCGGTCAGCAGCCCGTCGCGGCCGATATCGGTGAACAGCAGGCTGGCGACCCCGGCATCTTCGAAGCGGCGGGCCATGTCGACGATCGAGACGTCGGACACCTCCGCCCAACCCTCGGTCGCGACCATCCCGTCGCGGGCATCGACCGCGACGACGATCCCGCCTTCCCACTCGCGCGCCATGTCCCTGACGAATTGCGGGTCCTTGAGCGCCGCGGTGCCGATCACCACCCGCGCCACGCCAAGCCCGAACCAGCCTTCGACCGCCTCGGGCGTGCGGATACCGCCGCCCAGCTGCACATAGCCGGGAAAGGCCGCGACGATCGCTTCGACTGCTTCGCGGTTGCGGCTCTCTCCCGCGAAGGCGCCGTCGAGATCGACAACGTGCAGATGCTGCGCCCCGGCCTCGGCGAAGATCAGCGCCTGCGCCGTGGGGTCGTCGCCATAGACCGTGGCGCGCGCCATATCGCCCTCGGCAAGGCGTACCACCTGCCCGTCCTTGAGGTCGATCGCGGGGAAGACGATCACGGCTGCCACTCCAAAAAACGCGCGAGGAAGGCGAGGCCATAGGCCTGGCTCTTCTCGGGGTGGAACTGTACGCCGATCAAATTATCGCGCGCCACCGCCGCAACTAGCCCGCCGCCATGATCGGTCACCGCCGCGACATGCGATCCATCCTCTGGCGCGAAATGGTACGAGTGGAGGAAATAGGCCTCGCCCTGCTCGATCAGCTCGGCACCGTCGCGATGCGAGGCCGAGACCACGTCGTTCCAGCCCATATGCGGCACCTTGATCGCCGGATCGGTCGGTTCGATCAGCCGGACCTCGCCCTTGATCCAGCCGAGGCCGGGGCATTCGCCATGCTCGAGCCCGCGCGAGGCCAGCAACTGCATGCCGACACAAATGCCGAGGAACGGCACCCCGTCGCCCAGCACCCGCTCCTCGATCGCATCGACCAGGCCCTCGATACGGCTAAGCCCTTCCATGCAGGCGCGAAAGCTGCCGACCCCGGGCAGGACGATGCGCGTTGCCCGCCGGACAGTTTCCGGGTCCGCAGTCACCGTTACCGCATCCGCCCCGGCCGCCTTGAGCGCGTTGTGGACGGAGTAAAGGTTGCCGGCGCCGTAATCGATCAGCGCGAGCATTCAGCCTCCTAGCTGCCCCTTGGTGGAAGGAACGGCCCCGCCCTTCCGTGGATCCACTTCCACCGCCTGGCGCATCGCACGGGCGAAACCCTTGAACGCAGCCTCGCAGATGTGGTGGTTGTTCTGCCCGTAGAGCAGCTCGACATGGAGCGTGATCCCCAATGTCTGGGCGATCGAATGGAACCAGTGCTCGACCAACTCGGTATCGAGCTCGCCCAATTTCTCCTGAGAGAATTTCAGGTTCCAGACGAAGAACGGCCGCCCGGAAATATCGAGCGCGACCCGCACCAGGGTCTCGTCCATCGGCGAAAAAGCGCTGCCGTAACGCCCGATCCCGCCCTTGTCGCCCAAGGCCTCGGCGATTGCCTGGCCGAGCGCGAGCGCGGAATCCTCGGTCGTGTGGTGCTGGTCGACATGGAGGTCGCCGTTCACCTTGAGCGTCACGTCGATCAGCGAGTGGCGGCTGAATTGCTCGATCATGTGATCGAGAAAGCCGATCCCTGTGGAAACGTCATAGGTCCCCGTCCCGTCGAGCTTCACCTCGACGAGGATTTTGGTTTCCTTGGTGTTTCGTTCGATCCGGCCTGTGCGCATGGCTCGCCTATAGGCCGCCACACGCGGGAATCAATCGTTTGGCGCCCTTGTCCAGCCTGACGGCTGGATACGGCACCAGCCCGCTCCCCCACCCGACCACCCAAACATTATAATGCCTTGGGTGTTCGGGTGGGGTAGCGG
>Ga0315910_10000728_pt1 | contig 31779 bp, 29 predicted proteins | sample EdamamesoilMG_FD_204470 | JGI IMG/M metagenome (GOLD analysis project Ga0315910, IMG submission 204470) | Garden soil microbial communities collected in Santa Monica, California, United States - Edamame soil | ecosystem: Environmental > Terrestrial > Soil > Garden | place: USA: California... | reverse complement strand
GCTCTCGGGGCGGAACTCCGAGTGAAAGTCACCGCCCCGCCGGTGGATGCGGCGGCGAACGAGGCGCTGATCCGCCTGCTGGCGGAGAAGCTGGATTGTCCGCGGAGCGCGGTGCAGATCGTGCGTGGTCAAACTTCGCGGCACAAAATCGTCAAGCTTCACGGTATTTCAGCGGCGGCAGTCATGGCGAGACTGTCCGGTGCTTAATTCTTACTCTTAATCGTAATCGTAATCTTAATCCGTCCCGGGAGGAATTAAGAGAAAGATTATGATTACGACTAAGAAGGAATGGGTTCGCCAGCAGGCGATTCATTGCCAGCACGCGTCCCGCCTGATTTAATTCACGCGTTGCAAACGTTCATCAAGGTCATCGAGAACACCGGCACTGCGGCCCCGTGGCTGTTTCTGGCGCTGTTCATCGTGGCGTCCGGGCTGATGATCTGGCGGCTGGAGATGATGAGCGCGAGCGGATTCGAAGGCACGGTACTGGGCACGCTGGTGATGCCCTATTGTTCGGGCATCGGGAATCTGATCTTTGCTTTCCTGCTGGGGCGCTCCGGGGGACCCGGTGCAGAGGTAATGACCAACTCGCTGGTCAACAATGTCACCAACATGACGCTCATCCTCGGGCTGCCGACCCTGTTCTGGGGGTTGCGGCTCGTCCCCGCGGAAGCACCGAAGAAGAAAACCAAGAAAGGCAAAGACCCCGGCCAGGCCCACCAGTTGAACCGGCTCTCGCTGCTGCTCACCCTGACCGCCGTGTTGTTTTTCACGGGCGCCGTCTGGGCATTGGGCCGTGACGGAAAACTGGACCGCAACGACGGCATCGTCCTGGTGGGATTATTCTTCTTCTGGCAATGCTTTCACATCTTCGACGTGCTCAAGAGTAATGTGCGGCAGAACAAATCATTCGACTGGATGCTGCCGCTAAATCTCGTGCTACTGGGAATTGGCGCATATGCGGTTTACGTCAGCCTCGAATGGCTCGTGCCCTGGCTGATGAAAAAGAACTCGGGCTTCCTCAACGCGAAATATCTGGGGTGGTTGAGCGGCTGGCTGATGGTGCTGCCGAACGCAATGCTCGCGCTTTACTACGGCTGGCGCGGGCGGCCCGAGGTCACGTATTCATCCCAAGTCGGCGACGGGCACATCTGCATTCCGTTGTGTGTCGGGATTTACGCATTGCACGCCACCCTGAATGTGCCCGCCTTTTTTGAATCTGCTGTGGTCGTTTTGCTGGCCGCGACCGGCGTGCATATTCTGTTTGTTGTCCTGCTGGGTCGGTTGCCCCGGCTGGTGGGATTTGGACTGATCGCCGGCTACGCCTGGTTTTTGTATCAGGGATTGCCGCGTTGAACGACTATCCGAGCGTGAGCGAATCGCTGCGGAACTTGTCACTCATTTCCACAAACGGCACCTGTGCCTTCAGCCAGAGCGGGTCCTTGGCGATGGCGTCCATGGCGGCGTGCGTGTTGTTGCAGATCAGGTAAAGTCCGCGCCCCAAGACCAGGAACGCGTCAAAGCGCGTGCCGGCGCCGTGCCGGGCGAACTCGAAATCACCGATGCCGAATTGGGCGCTGGCCAGTTCTTCGCGCAACACCCCCAGGTCCCGGGCGAAATTCTTTTGGAAATCCTCCTTGCGCGGGCCGGTGTAGGTGAGGATGCGCCCGCCTTGCTCGTTTAGTGATAGAACGGCCCATTCATCGAACACGGGGCTACCGTAAAGGGTATTCATCCGCTCCACTGCGGCGCGGATCGCTTGATTGGCTTGGTCCAAGGTCATAATTTTACTTCTTGCTGCGGCGCAAAGCAGACCAATTTTGCGGCCTTGAAACAAGGACATTTCGCCGCGCGGGAAGTGCATCGGGGCCAAACCCGGTTTCATTTTCCGCTTCCCGACCGCGATTGGCGAATTATGCTTCGCGACATCAGATGAGAAACTTGAACGCGCAGCCGGCCCTGGCCGAGCTGAACCCATTGGATGCTTTGGGCCGCTGGTTCAAATGGTTTGCGAGCCTGCTGGCGCTGGGGAATTACGTCCTGGTGCTGACCGTCCTGGCGGCCAACATCCGTCTCCCGGGCAAGCCCGGCTGGCCGGAGGCCGTCTTGTTGTTCACGGCCACACTGGCCACGCTCACGGCCCTGACGCGACAACTGCCCGTGCAGAACGCCCTCCTCGCCGCGGTGATTATCGCGGCCATCGGCACCACCGCCCATGTCTTCAGCGCGATAACGGCGATCCCGTTTGGACCGTTTAGATTCACAGAAGCCGCAGGACCGCGCCTCTTCGATCTCGTCTCGTGGGCAATGCCGATGATCTGGGTGTTGGTGGTGTTGAATTCGCGCGGCGTGGCGCGTTTGATTCTGCGGCCCTGGCGGAAATTGCGCGCCTACGGATTCTGGCTCATTGGACTAACGGTGTTACTCTCCGTCTTGCTCGCGGCTGCGCTCGAACCGTTTGCCGGTGCGGTGAAACGTTATTGGCTTTGGGAACCCACCCGCCTTCCATTCACCTGGGCGGGCGCTCCCATCACAAGTTTTCTTGGCTGGCTTGTGGTTGCGCTGCTCATCATGGCGTTTGCGGCACCACCCTTGATAGACAAGCGCCCGCGCCCGGTGAGCCGGCCACCAGATTATCATCCGCTCATTGTTTGGCTGCTGGCGCTGGTCCTATTCGCCACCGGCACCGCAATGAACCAACTGTGGCTGCCATTTGCCTACTGCCTTGGGTTGGGAATCGCGGCCGCGTTCTTTGCCGTGCGTGGAGCGCGGTGGTGAACTACACCATGGAGACCCGCAGGCTTTCCCTCAAGTCTCCCGACCCGCTTCCGGCCGGCGGGTGACGCGCAATTGCGCCACACGGGCGCCGTCCAGTTCCTCAACCCGCAAATCGAATCGCCCGACCGTCAACGTATCTCCTACTTTCGGAAAACCGCCCAGCCGATGCGTCACCCAGCCACTGGTGCTTGTGATACCTTCGGCGCGGAGTCGTTCAGCCACCAGCTCTTCCAGTTCATGCAGCGGCAAGGCACCCGCAACTTCCCATGTCATCTCGTCTCGCTTCACTAACAACGGCTTCTCCTGATCGAACTCGTCCTGAATCTGGCCGACCAACTCTTCGAGAATGTTCTCCAAGGTCACCAGACCCGCGGTGCCGCCGTATTCGTCCACCACAATGGCAAGGTGCAGCTTGCGTTCGAGAAATAACTGCAACAGCCGTTCGAGCCGGGCGGATTCCGGCACGTAAATCAACTTGCGCGCGAGCCCAAGCAGATCCCGCCCTGCGCCTGACTGGTTGCGCAACGCGTAGAGGTCCTTGATGTGAACAACCCCGAGCGTTTTGTCGAGATCGCCACCCTCGCACAGCGGCAGCCGCGAGTAACGCGTCTTGTCCGCCACTTCCAGGCACTCCGCAAGCGTGGCCTCGGTATCCAGCAAGGCAATTTCCTGACGGGGCCGCATCACTTCGCGCACCGTGCGCTGGCGGAGGTCCAGGGCATTGAGTGCCAGATTGCGGCCAAACGCCGCGCCGCCAGCCGGGGTGATCAGCAGGCGCAACTCTTCCTCACTATAGGCGTGATCACCCTCGCCCGCGGGTTCAATCCCGCACCAGCGCAGCAGTTTCAGCGAACTCTCGTTGAGCAACCAGATGAAAGGATACATCGTGAGGTGGAAAAGCCGCATGGGATACGCCACCCAAAGGGAAGTGACGACGGGAAACTGAATGGCCAGGGACTTGGGCGCCATTTCACCCACCACGATGTGCAAGAAGGTGATCGTGGTGAAGCCCACGCCGACCGCCACCGAGTGCCGCACCTGCACGCTCTCCACGCCCACCCAGTTGAAGACCGGCTCCAACAAAGCGGCGAATACCGGTTCACCAATCCAGCCCAGGCCCAAACTCGCGAGGGTGATGCCGAGCTGGCACGCGCTCAGGTAAGCGTCGAGGTGCTTCGCCAGATTCAACGCCATCCGCGCGCGGCGGTTTCCCTTCGCAACAAACGGTTCTAATTGCGTCTGCCGTACCTTTACCAACGCGAATTCCGTTGCGACAAAAAAGCCGTTCAGGAAAACCAGGAACACCACCGCCACGAGCTTCAGTGCGATTACGATGACAGCGTTCCAGTCCATGTCACAATTTCACTTCGCCAAAGATCACCTTTAGAATGTCTTCGAGCGTCACGATGCCCACCTCACGCTGGTCGCGACCGAGCACGACCGCCAGCCGCTGGCCACCGCGCTGCATCCGGCGCAACGCCACCTCCAGACGTTCATCCTCCGCCAGGTACAGGGCCGGCTTCACAAAATCCCCCACCGGCTTGTCCCCATCGAGACTCGCCTGATACATCAACGAGTTGAGCGCCAGTAATCCGACGATGCGCCTTTGACCGCTGCGCTCATCCCAGACCGGCAGACGCGACAAACCCCGTTCGCGAGCCAGCGTCAACGCCTCGCGCAACGTCGTCTGAATCGTCACCGCGACCGCTTCGGCCAGTGGCTTGGCGATCTGCCGCACGGTCAACGACTGCAGATCGAGCACCCGGTTGATCATCGCCCGCTCGTCGGAAGAAAACGCCTGCGCCGATTCCTGCATCACCTGGCGCAGTTCCTCGCGATTGCCAAACAGGTGACCGGAGAAAACCTTGCCGCCCGTCCAGCGCAGTAGCGTACCGGACGCCCACTCGACTAACTTCACCAAAGGTCTTAAACCGAGATGCACCAACCGGAACGGCTGGGCCGCAAGCAGGCACAACCGGTTGGGAAACGTGCGGAACAGCATCTTCGGCAACAAGTCCAGCAGCGCATAGAATAGAAACACCGCGACGACAAACACCAACGCCGCGAGGAAGGACCAGCCAAAACGCCCGTGCAGGACGGCCACCGTCCAGCCGAAGATGACGAAGTTCACCAACGTGTTGCCGACGAGAATCGTCCAAAGAAAACTCTCAGGTCGCTCGAGGAAATCATGCAACACCCGGGCCGAGACGCGACCCGCGCGCATCTGTTGCCGCACTCGCAGACGGCTCAACGCAAACACACCTGCCTCCATGCCGGACAGCAGGAACGACAGCGCCAAGCAGGCAGGAATCAACAGCCAGTTGAGCAAGTGTGCGTCCACGCTATTTGGTTTTCTCCACGAGCAATTCCCGCACGCGCCGTTCGTCCACCACTTGTGCAGTCAGCTTCAGTCCACGAAACATCGCCGATTCCCCGCCCATCGGCACCACGCCCAGCAAGTGCGCCAGCAAGCCGCCCATCGTTTCGACCTCCGCCACGTCACCGAGTTCGGGATGTTCGCGACGGAAATCGTCCAGCCGCATCGTGCCGTTCACACGCCAACGCTCCGGGGCCAGTTTCTCCATGACGAAACCATCACTTTCCACTTCGGCGCGAATCTTACCGACGAGTTGGCCGAGGATGTCTTCCATGGTCACCAGGCCCGCCGTGCCGCCAAATTCGTCAAGCACCACAGCCATACCACGTTTCTGGCGCTGAAGACTCTTGAGCAGTTGCAACAGGTTCATGGACTCCGGCACAAACGACGGAAACTCGATGGCGTCCGCGAGGTCCACGTTGGGATCAAGCAGCAACGCCCGAGTGTTTAAGATGCCGACGATGGTATCGGGCGTCTCGTCGTACATCGGCAGCCGGCGATGCTTGAACTTGCGCGCTGCAGTGATCATTTCTTCGACCGTGAGATCGTCCGGGATGCAGGCCATGCGTGAGCGCGGTTTCATCACATCGCGGGCCGCGCGTTTGTCGAGATTGATGATCTGGAGAATGATCTCCTTTTCGGACTGTCCCAATGCGCCCTGCTGAGTGGCGAGTTCGATCAACTCCTGATAATCCGCATCAGTAAGCGCGGACTGTGGTTTGATGGATTTGGGCACCAAAACCCGCACAATGGACTCATCGAGTTTTTGCGCCAGCCAACGGAGCGGCAGCGTCAACTTTTGAAAGACACGCAAAGGTGCCGCCACCCGCACCGCCCACAGCTCCGGCCGGCGCACGGCCAGTGTCTTGGGCAGCACTTCGCAGCCGAAAATCGTCACCAGCAGCAGAACCGCCACGGTCGGCCAGAACGGCCACACGGAACTAAACGCAAGCCAGAATCCAACGCCCAGCAAGGTGGCGTTTGCGCCCGTGTTACCGAGCACCATCGTCGCCAGCAAATCCGGAGACCGCTCCAACAGCCGCTCCACCATGCCGCCCCAGCGGGGATTCCGTGCTGCGAGCTGCCGCACCTGCCATTTGCCGAGCGAAAGCAGCGCCGTCTCCGCGAGCGCGAAGAAGAAGCTTGCGCCGGCGGAAACGAACACCACCGCCAGGCTGATGATTGTCTCGGGCGACATGAACGCAGGCAAGGGTAGCGAGTTCGGCCTACTGAGCCAAGCCGAATGGGCCGTTAACGGGTTGGTAATTGTCAGTTTAGACAATCCCGCATGCTGAACCCCGCCCACTTCTCAATCCCAAAAGCATGACTCAGGTCAATTCCTGAAACCGACTTCCTGGTTAGCCTCACCACATGAACCGGCAAACTGGGGCGCGAACGCAATGCAGCCAGACAACTCCGGTTGAATCAGTGGAAAGCACTGGAAACAATCAAACGCCGGCACGGCCAACAACCACCGTGGTTTACGCCTGCTCGGGATGTTCGGACGCGGGTGAACTCGCCGATCGCGTTGCACGCCAACTCAACCGGGAAGGCGCGGCCCAAATGTCGTGCATCGCGGGTATTGGCGGCGGCGTCAAAAGTCTGCTGGCAAGGGCTGCATCTGCCGAACGCATTCTGGTGATCGATGGTTGCCCATTGGGATGTGCGCGGCACACCTTTGAGCGGGCAGGATTCAAAAAGTTCGAGCATCTCGCCCTGGATAGTCTTGGCCTGCGCAAAGGCGCTTGCGAGGTGAACGAAACGAATATCGCCGCTGGTGTTGCCGCAGCCATGCAGTTAATCCTTAATCCAACCAAAGGCTGATATGCCTCCCTTCAACCGATTCAAACGTTTCGACGTGCGCGACCTCATCCGCCGCGGCATCGAGCCATTCCCCGAAATTTGGCAGCGCGTCAATGCTCTGGGCGCGGACGACGGCCTGATCGTGATCGCGCCCTTCCTGCCGTCGCCCCTGGTGGAAAAACTCACCAGCGAAGGATTCGCCTCAAAGGTCGAGCGCGGGCAGGGTTCGGACTGGATGGTTTACTTCTGGCGCGAGGCTGCTTGAATATCGCGTCATGTCCACTGCCCTGGCCGAATTCAAAACCATTGCCGTCGTCAACACGCTGCGAAGCTGCCAGCTTTTTACCGGACTTGCCCAAACCGACCTCGAAAACATTGCTGCCACCACCATGATCAAGTCCCTGGAGAAGGGCGAGTATCTCTTTCACGAGGGCGACCGGGCTCACGGCTTCTACGTCGTGCAACGCGGCGCGATCAATGTTCATCGCGTCAACGCCGCGGGGAAGGAACAGATCATTCACGTTTTCCGCAACGGCGAATCGTTCGCCGAGGTCGCCCTCGCTTCGGAACGTGGTTATCCCGCCGACGCCCGAGCCATTGAGCCCACGCAGGTTTTGCTGGTGCAGAAGGACGGCATTCTCGCCCTGCTCAAACGGCAACCCGAGCTGGCGTTGCGAATGTTGGGCTCGATGAGTTCGCACTTACGCGTGCTCGTCGGCCAGCTTGAGGATCTCACGCTCAAGGATGTGGAAACCCGGCTCACCAACTGGCTGGTCAAGCGTTGTCCCAACGCGCAAAGCGATCAGCCCACCCGCATCGAGCTCACCATGACCAAACGCGTACTCGCTGCGGAACTCGGCACGGTTAGTGAGACGTTCTCCCGCACGCTGGCCAAGTTTCGACAGCAGAAACTGCTCGCGGTCAAGGGTAAGACCATCACCGTTCTATCGCCGCTGAAACTCAACGCCCTGCTCCGCCGGAATCTCGGGGAGTAACGACGCGACGCTTTCTTCCCGACGCAACACTCCGTCGGTCAGAATCCGGCAGCGTAACCCGGCGCGACCGCGCAGCCATTCCTCCGCCCCCGGGCCGAGCGCAATGTTCATCCAGTGGCAGGGCCGGCTTTCTTCGACACCAATGAAGCGCACGCCTTGGACTTCAAAATCCTTACCAACCAGTGCGTCCAAATCCGCGCCACGCACGAAGGCGTTCCGGCGGGTGGACTGGGGTTGCGCATCCGGCAGATTCAACTCGCGGCGCAACTCATCGAATACCTCCAGAGCGAAGAACGTAATCTGTCCTTTGTAGTTTTCCTTGTAGTCGAAGAAACGATCACCCCGAATGCCACGTCCCGCGACGCATTCAATCCGATCCACAGGAATGATCGCGTGGTCGCCCGCGGGCTGCTCATGGTGGCCAAAAAAATTGTGGCCATGCGAAATGAAGAGTTGCTCAACGCGCATAACGGATCTTCTTGTATCAGACTGCAGGCTGCAACCGTGCAGCGGTCGCGGCGACGTACGTTTCCAGGCAGCGCCCGCACAAGCCTTGTTCCGGCGTCCAGGCGGGAAACTCCGCCACCACCCGCGCCGTGATTGCGGGCGACAACCTTTCCGCATCCGCCCAGGTGAACGTGGGGAAATCACAGAGCGGACAAGACGCGCCGGGGGCGGGAAGGTGAGCCTCGCGCAAGCCGCGAGGGTCGGCGATGAGTGAAAGCAAGTCAGCGTGTCGGGGCAAGCAGGCTTGCCAGAGTGAGCTAAACCTTTCGGACTGCTTGTCCTCCGGCCAGAAAGAATAACCGCGCGCGAAAGCGGCGGCGTATTGTTCGCGGGTTTGCATCGGCGTGTGACCGGCGGAGGTGAGGCGGCCATCAATGGTGATGTCCCACAGCAATCGGTAACGCTCGCGGGCCAGACGCTGTTGCGCACCATTCAATCCGGGCAAATCCAACGTGGGCGCGTAGCCAAACGCCGGATCGAGCATGTCGCTCAAATGCGTGAACTCGTGGCGGACATAATCTCGCAAGGAGGCATCGCGAGCGAACGACACCGGGCGCAGAGCGAGGATGGCGCTACGCTCACCAGCTTCGTTGACGTATAGCTCCGCGCCGTCGTCGTTCTTGTTGCGCGTCTTCCGCACGGCGAGCACGCTCAGCTTCTCCGGCAGCAGCGGAAATGCTTTCAGCAGGTCCGTGATGAGCTTCTCCAGTCCCCATTCGCGAAACCAATCGAGGTGCAGGTTGAAGAACGCGGTGTTGCGTTCGTCGGGATCAAGGATGGCATAGAGCCTTTCGCGCTCGCGATGGAAGCGGGCGATTTGCAGCGACGGGACGCTCTTGCGTTGTCCGCTGGCGCAGAGAAACGCAGCGGCCTCGATGAAATCCTCGTCGTAGCGCAGTTGCATGATCTTACGTTGCGGCCAGCGCGCCGGGCGGCAGGTTGTTGATCCCACAGGAGTCACAGGCGCGGTCCGCCGCTTCATCCACGAGACGGAGCGACAATTCTTCACTCCCCGGATTCACGCCAAAGCGGACGCACTCAGATTCCACGAAGACCCGGGTGAATTCCGCGAGCGCATGGAGCGCGGGATCGTTCGTCGCAGCAGCGAGCCGCCGGGCGAAGGCGGGCGTCCAGCGTCCGAGATGTTCACGCAGGAATTTCTTTTGCGCGTCCCGGCATTGGGCGAGCTGGCCGGAGTCCAATTGATGTTCCACCGCGTAGGCTTCCTTGGCGGCGAGCACACACATGAATTCCAGTTCCAGACAAATGTGATCGTGACGCTCGCCAGCGTCCTCGGTTACTTCCAACCCGAAGGCGCGGTAGAAGGCGGCGAGATCGGCGAGGCGATGCGGTTGGAACAACGGGTCGGCTTTGATGTCGCCGTATTCAATTTCATTCAACGGGCACGAACCGCGCGCCGCGTGACCGAACGCGGCGAGGTAGGCGTTGAGGAACGAGTCAAAGCCGGCGGGTTGGAGTGCATTGATCAATACCTCGGCGTTGGAAAGCACGGATTGACCGACGAAGGCGTTGGCGGCGCGCAGGGCATAGATGGTTTCTGCCCGTGTCAACCAGCGCCACGTCTCGGGCATCGGGTCTTCATAAGCTTTTGCGAGGAAGCGGTGGATGAACGAGCGGGCCATCGCGAGGTCAATGGCGGATTGGAGCGGAGCTTGATTGTTCGTAGCAGCCGACGTGAGTCGGCTCTGATCAGATGGAGGGGACTTACGTCCGCTGCTACCAGAATCATCGGCGTGATAGTTTCCAAACACCGAACGCTTCGATGTGTCGGTGGTGCGGGCGGCCCATTCGCCGCGCAATGCGGGTTCAGATGGAGTTGGCATGTTTGTCCGGCCGCACGTGCAGCGGCTCTTCCACAGTGGTTTCGATGATCTTCGTGCCGTCTTTCGCGTAGCCAATGACGGTGTCGTTATACATCACGAGCTTTTTCCCGCGCACCTCGGTTTCGAACACTTTCGTGCCTTCCTTGATTTCATACCGATCGCAGATGCGCTGGTCTTTTCCGAAGAGTTGCAACACGGCGAGCAGCTCGCGATCGGGCGCGGAATATCTCTCGATGGCGTCATCCACGCCCGGGCCGAACATCTGTCGAAGGTAGGGGCGCGACACCCAGCGCGGCGGAATATAATAACCGTTCGGTTCTGTGCCGAATTGCGGATACAACGGTAGCGCGACCTTCGCGACGTGGATCAGGTAATAAAGTGGGTTGTTGCGCGCTTCCTTCCAAGTGCCGTCCTTGTTCATCTCGATTAAACCCTGCAAGCGAATGTGGCCGATGCACGAGGACATGCAACGCGTTTGCATCGGCAGACCGGCGGTTGCCTGATCCTTGCCCTCAACGCGCGGATAGCAGCCGATGCACTTTTCGGTCGTGCGCGTTGTGCCGCGATAATAGGTCTTCTTGTACGGGCAGGCTTCCATGCACTTGCGATAGCCGCGGCAGCGTTCCTGATCTACGAGCACGATGCCATCTTCGGGGCGTTTGTAGATGGCGTTGCGCGGGCAGGCGGCAAGACACGCCGGATACGAGCAATGATTGCAGATGCGCGCGAGATAGAAAAACCAGGTCTTGTGTTCGGGCAATAGTTCGCCGCCCTTGAAGTATTGACCCTTCACACCCTTCTCGTTGCCGACGGGATGATCTTCGTAGCGGTTCGGCGCGGACCATTCGTCATCGGTGGGCAGGTAACCGAGTGCGCGATTCGCGCCTTCCGGGCCAATGAAGGTTTTCGCTGCTTCAAACACCGTTTTCCCGTTGAACTTGCCGTAGGGGGCTTTGAGGTCTTCGGCTTTGCCGCCCCAGTTCTGGCCGCCGGGATTCGCCTGTTCGAGGAGATCGAGCGTCTTCACATCCCAATGATGCGGGTAGCCGCCGTAGGGTTTGGTCTCGACGTTGTTCCACCACATGTATTCCTGGCCCTTGGAGAAGGTCCACGTGGACTTGCAGGCCATCGTGCAGGTCTGGCAGCCGATGCAGCGGTTGGTGTTGAAGACGAAGGCGAACTGCTGGTCGGGATACGCCGCGTCGTAGGGATATTCCATCTCGCGACCGAGTTGCCAGTTGAGGACGTTGCTCATGGTTGGTGAAAGTTAATGGTTACAAGGGTCGCGGTTATACGGTGAATTGAGGAATCGGTGCGCCGGTGGGGTCGGTCAACGGACGTTCGCCTCGTGCCCCCTCACCCTGACCCTCTCCCCCTCCGAGGGGGAGAGGGAACAGCAATGAGCGCGCCTTCGAAATCTCGATGCCGTTCGTGCAATCCGCAGTCACGGGTTCACGGTTGGACGGCGTAGGATTCTCCCTCTCCCCTTCCGAAGGGGAGAGGGCCGGGGTGAGGGGATTCGGTGTCGAATCAAACCACGTCACCACCTTGCCCCAGCGCGCAAAGACGTCTGCAATCAAATCACGGATGAACGGCTCGCCGCGCTTTTCGAAAGCCATGTGCGGGCCGAGATATTGCGGGTTACGGAACAGCGCGAGCACCTGCTTGTGGTTGTAACCCATCCGCATGAACTCCTCGGTGAAACACTCGGCCATCTCATTGGTCGTGTCCTCGTGTGAGAGGAATGCCATGCCGTTTAGTTCAAACGGGTCTTCAAAATCGAATTCGTCTTTGGGCATTCGCTTGATGAGTTGTGGGTTTATTCAAACGTCGCTCCACCGCTACCTTCACCTTTGCCGCTGAACTCACCGGCGATGTACTTCTTCATCGGCTTGCCTTCGGCATCCGGCGACATGCCGTTCAGGCCGGGCATCCATGGGCCTTTGCCGCCCAGACCGCCGTCCTCCGCCTTGGTGATGCGGATCAGACATTCCTTCGGCACAGTGTTCACGGCGTGATTGTCCGCCTCGCCGCCGAAGAGGAAGCTCATGAACGCTTTGGATTTATGGAATAGCGTGTCGGTCTGGTGCATCGGCATGTGCCAGTTGCGTGTCACCGATTGCTGCGAGCCGAAGCGGAAGTTCGAGATGTAGCCTTCATCGGTGAGCGACAGTCCGTCGGGCCGCGTCTGCTGGGCTTTCACCGTCTTCTCCGTCGCGATGAACGAGCCGTGTTTCATCATCACCACGTTGTAGGGATACGCGGCGTTGTAGGTGAGACGCAGCATGAGGCGGCTGACCTTGTAGAACGGATCGCTCGGAGTCGCGCCGAGATACGGGCGATCGGCGGGGTTGGCGTCCACATAAACATAGTCGCCATCCGCGATGCCGAGATCGCGTGCGGCCTGCGGATTCATGTGAATCTGATGCTCGCCGACGTTGGGCAGGCGCTTGTCCATGCGATACGGGTCGCCGAAGTTCGAGTTCCAGATGAGATGCCAGTCCACGTTCGCCCACGACGAGTGGACGCTGTGGCGCGACTTGGGCGTGAGGCAGTAGAACTGAAATCCCTTCTCCCAAAGGAAATTCTTCGAGTTCTTCGTGTCCGCCCAGGACATTTTCACGTTGCGCACGGTGCGTTCGTCCCAGTGTTCCGCGTCGAGCGGGATGCCGTAATCGTTCGGGCGCACGAGCGGATTCGAGCTGACGATAACGTTCGGCAGATAGGGCGTCGCCTCCGGGCCTTCGCGGTGAACGATGAAGTTTTCGCCACACGCGAGGGCGGTCGGATCGTCCGAGTAAGAATGTAAGCGGCCGGTGTCCGTGTAGAACGGGTAGTTGTCGTGGATTTGCTCGTAGAACGGAATGCGCGGGTAGCTGCGGAACAACATGAGCGCGCCGCCGGGCGGGCCGTATTTGCCGGCCATGATGTCGGCGACCTGATAGCCCGCCGTCGTGGTGCAGGTGTCGAGCAGGCGTTGGATGTAGATGCTGCGCTTCCCTTCGTGCTCGAATTTGAAGTGCGTGTAGAACCGTTTGTCGCCGGTGAGTTTTCCCAGGGCGGCGCCGATGCCGGCGAGAATCGCGAGGTCGTCCTTCGAGTCGTAAAGCGGCTTGATGCCACCCTTCCAGATTTGCAGGAAGGGATTTGAGCAACTGGCCGTGATTTCCAAATCCTCGAACTCGACCCACGAATTCGCGGGCAAGCCGAAGTCGGAATACTCCACGCTAGCCGTCATCTGCGTGTCCATCGTCACGATCAACTCCACGTTGGGGTTGACGTTCTTGATCATTCCGTAAGCCCACTTGGCGTTGTTGATCAGGTTGACGTTCGTCGTGAAGATCGCCTTGGTCGGCGACGGCATGTGGGATTTACCGGTGAATACTTTGCGGCCTTCCTTGGGCGTCTCAACGATGAGGGGCCGGTCGCCGTGATTCCAGTAAGCCGGCTCTTCATCCTTGGTGTAGCCGTGGGCGTGGATATCCCTGCCGTGCGCTTTGGGATCCAGATTTTGCTCGAACGGATCTTCGGCAACCCAACCCTTGAAGCCCGGGCCGGTAAGCTTGCTGCCCTGGAACAGCGCGGCCTTGTAGTTGCCCGCCCAGCCATGACAACCCGCGCCCGGCTTGCCGATGTTGCCGGTGAGCATGAGCGGCAGATAGGCGGCGCGATTCGCCTCGGTGGCGTGGAACCAATGGTTGATGCCCTCCCCCTGATGCAATGAAGTCGGCGTGGTGGTCGCGATGTCCTTCGCCAGCCGCTCGATCAATTCCTTCGGCGCGCTGGTGATTTCGGAAACGCTGTCGAGGTCATAATCTTTGAGATGAATCTGATAGAGATTCCAGGACGTGGCGACTTCAATCTCGCTGCCGTCGGTGAGCTTGATCTTCCCCTTCCAATCGAGCGTCGGGTCCATGCCGCTTCGGGCCAGCGTCTCACCAACCATGTCGCGCGTGACGGCTTTGGGTGAATTGGTCTTCGCATCCCACACCACGAAATCGCCGAGCTTCTGGTGTTGCTCGTCCGTGATGCCCTGCACCTTTTTGCTGGGGCTGTCGGCGGGAAGCGTGAACTTGTAGTTGGGAAACACTTCGGCAGCGCGCAGGCGTTTGCCGCTGTCGGTGCGGACGAGCAATGGGAAATCCGTGAACTGCTTCACGAACTTTTCGTCATACCACTTGTTGTCAATCATCAGGCGCGTGACGCCCAGCCAGAGCGCCGCATCCGTGGACGGACGCACGGGAATCCAGTAATCCGCCTTCGTGGACGGCGCGCCGTATTCGGGCGCGATGACGACCATCTTGCAGCCGCGTTCCATCGCCTCGACGAACCAATGCGCGTCCGCCATTTTGTTTTCGACGAGGTTTTTGCCGTTCATGATGATCAGCTTGGAATTGCGGAGATCGTTGAAGTCCGTCTCGGAATTCTGCAAGCCATGCACCCACGGATGGCCGGGCGCTTGATCGCCGTGCCAGGTGTAATTCGACCACACGCGACCGCCTTTGGCGTCCTCCGGCTTCACACCGCGAACATGAACGTCCAGCAGCGCGAGGGAATTGCAGAGGCGATACATGCCATACTTGCCCAGCACGCCCAGCAGGCCCATGCCGCCGCGCATCTTGATGGTGCGCGTGCCCGCGCCACCCATGTCGTCAATCATCTCCTTGGGATAGCCCTGTGATTCGAGCAGCTTCGCCCCCGCTTTGCCGCTGTAGCGCGTGGCAATGGCTTTCGTCGCTTTGGCAATGTAGGTGAACGCCTCGTCCCACGAGATGCGCTCGAATTTGTCCGTGCCCCGCGTGTCGAATTTGTATTTTGCCTTCACCTCGGGCGTAAGCGTGGGGAAACCATCGTCCGCCCAGCGTTTCCAGCCGCGCCGCACGATGGGATGTTTCAGCCGATACGGGCCGTAAAGAATCCGGTGGAACGTGTAGCCCTTCGCACAATGACGATTGCCCCAGGCAGCCGACGCGTGCTTGCCGTAAAGGTCGGTGTAGGTGTGAACGTCGTATTGCTCGCCAAGCCGCACGATGACGCCGTTGCGGACGTGGGCCGTGATGCGGCAGTTGTGCGTGTCGTTGGGCGCGCAGACCCAGGAGAACTCACGGTCGTAGGCGTATTGGTTGCGATAGAGTTGCTCCCAGTTACGGTTCGGATAATGCGCGAGAGGATTGAGCACATCCTCGATCTGCGGTTGCGCCTGGAGAAACCGGAGCGGCAGGAATTGCGCAGCGGTGATGCCCGCGCCGACGAGGCCGCTGCGTTGGAGGAAGGAGCGGCGGGAAAGATTGTCGTTCATACGTGGTTGGTTAAATCGTTGAATCGTTAAACCGGCTAACGTTTGGCCGTCTTGCCGTCGTCGAGAATGAGTTGATACCAGTTGCTGACCATTTTGCGCCCGTTGCGGTCATGTTGCTCGCCGTTCCAGATGGCAAACGCGACGGGAACAGGTTTGCCCGCCACAAACTTCACGTCGTCCGCGTCCTTCGACTTGAGATCGCGCACGAAGATCACGCTCCAAAATCCATCATGCCAGACGCCCTTGCCAGCGACGTTCTGCTGCTTGAGCGGCTGCGAACGAAATGATCCGAACCCGGCGGCATTGGCGTCCTCCACCGGTGTTTTGTGCGGCTGCGAAATGACGTTGCCCGCGCTCACGGCGGTGCTGTAATTAGTGAATGTCCAAGCATCCGTGTGCATGGATTGGTAAACGGAATCCATGTCCGGTGCACCGCCGCCTTCGGCTTCCGCCTGCCAGCCCGCCTTCCAATTCCAAAGATTGACGGGATTATCCTTGTCGCCCATGCCGAGAAAGCCGTAGTTGCCGTTCATGGAGAACTGGAGTGCTGCGCCGTCCTGAAAATCCTGTACGCGTATCGCCGTGTTCTGCGGAAGTTCATCGCGCCACTGAAGCAACACCGCGAGTTTCCTGCCATCAGTCACCGCAGAGACGGCGACCGCATAAATCTGGTTCGGTTCGGGCCAGAGCGGATTGAGGGGCACGCGCACCGGGTCGAGCGAATCCCAGAAGTTATCCGTTGGTTCCGTGGGCAGCTTGCGGACTCTTAGCACGCGCACCGCACTGTCCTCCGGCGCGAGCAGGTCGTTCACGGAAACATCGGTGCGCCGGAGCGATTGCACGTAATGCACGAGCGCCCAGCGTTCCTCGGGTTTCAGTAAATCATCACCGTAGGGAACCATGGGGGTGCCGGGCAGGCCATTGTTAATGCGCAGATAGAGGTCGCGTCCCGTGTGGCCACCACGGAACAAGCCGGTGTTGAAATCGCGGGGGCGCACCGGCAGTCCGGAAGCATCTTTGAGTGTGGGCACTTGGGTGCCGTCACCCGCGCCGGTTTCCCCATGACAAAGGGCGCACTGCATCTTTTTGTAAACCTCTCGTCCAATGGTCAGTTCCTGGACGCCGGCGGCGGGTTCAACCGGAACTTCGACCGGCTTCGCGACAGCACCGTTTGCGATTGCATCGTCGAATAAGTTCACACGCTTGCCAGATGCGTCCGACCGAGCCGTGAGAAACTTGACGTACTGCACCACGTCGCGGCGCTCGATTTCGGTCAGATAGGAAAAACCCGGCATGGAACTGCCAGGCAGTCCGCGTGCGACCGACTGAAGCAAATCGTCGTCGGTGGGCAGGGCCTGACCCGGCGTGGATTTGACCTTGAACTGACCGGCACTGAAATCGCGCGGCTTGGGATAAAGCCAGACCGCGGCGGGCCCGTTACCGGCGCCGCTCGCGCCGTGGCAGGCGGCGCAGTGCTGGTCATAAACCGCCTGGCCGGGACGCAAGGACGCTGCGTTGTTGATCCGAACGGGAGAAGAGCTGTCCGCCGCCGTCGCATGTGCAAGAAATGCGAGGGTCCCCGCGAGCGTGAAGAAGAACAGCGAACCCGGAGCACATTCATCTGCTTTCATTAGGCGCAGTTTCACCCCGTTCGCTTCCGCCGCCTTGACGCAGGTCAAAGTTTTGACCGATGCGTCCGTGACTTACGATTTGCGTTCAATGCACGAATTGTTTGATGCGGGTCAATTCGCCACCGGGGCACAGGTGCGAAGCTGCACCCATGAACGAGAAACCACTCATTGATGGCGCGAAGGAAGAAATCATTTCGCTCGCCGAGGAAACCCGCTACGCCGACAACGGCATTGTGAGCCGCACCATTCTCCGCACGCCGAATTCCCGCACCGTGCTGTTCGGCTTTGCCGAAGGTCAGGAATTGACCGAGCACACCTCCACACAGCACGCCACGATTCAAATGCTCTCTGGTGAATGCGAATTTTCACTGGCCGGAAAACCACACGCGCTCAAGACCGGTGATCTCCTTTACATGCCGCCGCATCTCCCGCATGCAGTCAAAGCCACCCGGCAGTTCTCAATGCTGTTGACCCTTTCCAAACCCGAAACCAAGTAACATGAGCACCAAGATCATAACCCTGGACGTGCGCCCGGACTTTCGCTCGGGCCAGCATCCTTGCGACAAAATCCAAAACGCGATCGGCAACGTCGGCGCGGATGAAGCGTTGCGCCTGCTCGTGCCCTTCGTGCCGACTCCGCTGTATGAAGTCGCCGCCAGCAAAGGACTGCATCACGCCGCCAGCCAGTCCCCCGATGGCGATTGGGAAGTGTTGTTCACGCACAATTCCGTCCCCATCCCCAAGCCCGCAACCGTAGCATCTCCGGCCAGCGCCTGCGGTTGCGGGTGTTCCGCGACGGAGCCGACTGAAGTTGTGGATGTGGACGCGCGCGGCCTCGAACCGCCACAGCCGATGGTGAAGATATTGGAAACCCTCACCACGCTGCCGCCCGACGCGGCGTTGCGTGCGCGCACGGATCGCCGCCCCGTTCACCTTTATCCCATGCTCACCGCCCGCGGTTTTGCCGGCGAGAGCGAGGAGCAAAACGATGGAAGCTTCATTACCCATATCCGACGTGTCTAACCAGGCACGGAGCGCGGCGGTGCGCGGAGCGCCAGCCGCAGCGCATCAAAAAGATCAACCTGCCACGGCTGGGTCTTTGACCACAGCCGCGCTCCGAACAACTACCGTCCCATCCGTATCGCTGCCGCTGCGGTTCGTCATCACTGGACTGCTAGCGCTGACGCTAGGCGTGATCTGGCTGGTGGGGCAACCGTCGGTGCTCGCGAGTTACCACTACAACCAGTACGTCATCGCCGTCACCCACCTGTTCGCGCTCGGATTCCTATGCACGATCGTCATGGGTGCTATGTATCAACTCGTTCCCGTCGCGCTGGAAACCCGGCTCTACAGCGAGCGGTTGGCGAAGTGGCAGTTCGCATTTCACCTCGTCGGCTTCGCCGGCATGGTCTGGTTCTTTTGGAAATGGGACATGAAACAAGTCGGGCATTTCGGCTCGGTGATGGCCGTGAGCGTCGGTTTGTTCGTCTGGAACATTGCACAGACCTTGCGCTGCGTGCCGAAATGGAACGTGACCGCGACGGCCGTGGCAGCGGCACTGGGCTGGATCACCCTCACAATTGTTGCCGGACTTTCCATCGCGGCAGGCAAATGCACTTACGAATCCACCTCCGGACTCGCCACCGCCACCGGCGTCAGCAACGTCGTGGCCGGCCTGCGGTCTCTGGGCATGTTCATGGCGCGCTTCGACGCAATCAGCGCCATGCATGCGCACGCGCACTTGAGCGGCGTGGGTTTCTTCACGCTGCTCATCGTTGGCGTGTCCTACAAATTGATTCCGATGTTTGTGTTGAGCGAGATCCAGAGCCACCGGCGCGCGGTTGCGTCGGTGGCGCTGCTCAACCTCGGATTGGTCGGCTCGATCATCACCATCATCCTTCGCAATCCGTGGAAACTGGCCTTCGCGCTGGTCATCGTCACGGCCCTGGCCATCTATGGATGGGAATTGCGCGCCATTCTCCACGCCCGCAAACGCGCCGCGCTCGATTGGGGCATCCGCTCCTTTCTCACCGCCGTCGCGCTACTGATGCCGGCCTCGCTGCTTTCCGTGACGCTCGCGTGGCCGGGGCTGCCGCTGAATCCATTCACCGGCCAGTTGGAAAATCTGGACGGCTTCCTCGGATTCATCGGCGTGGTTTCGTTCGCGGTAATCGGCATGCTTTACAAGATCATTCCCTTCCTGGCGTGGTTCGGGGTTTACAGTCCGCATGTTGGTCGCGCGAAATTGCCCGCGCTGGCCGACATGTATTCCACCCGGCTGCAAATCGCCGGCTACTGGTTGTTTCTCGGCGGCGTGATCGTAACCGGCACAAGCATCGTGCTGACGAATGAAATGGGTGTCCGATGGGGCTGCGGACTGCTGGGGCTCAGCGTGCTGACCCTGCTCCTGAATGTGGGCAAGATTCTCGCGCATTTCGTGCGCCCGCAGATCACTCCATTCGCAACAAACAGGAAACCAAATTCAGTTGCGGCATGAATTCATCACCCACATACGTCCACCAGCAGCGTCTTGGACTGCGGTGGCAGAGCGCAGCGGCGACACCGATTTCGACGCACGCAGAAACCACCCAAGAGCGGCGTGGCGCTGCGCTTCCCGCCGCAGTCCAAAATGGTATTTGGCTCTTCACTTTCAGCAGCGCATTCCACACGCACGGCACAAGCCACCGCTCACGATGAACACCACTCCCCTCAACGAAGCCATTGTGCTCGACGCATTGCGTCAGGTCATTGATCCCGAAATCAGCTGCAACCTCGTGGACCTCGGCCTGATTTACGACATCGCGATCAATGCATCGAAAGTCAAAGTGACGATGACGCTCACGACACCCGGCTGCCCCATGCACGAAAGCCTCTGCGGCGGCGTGCAAATGGCCGTGCTCAATCTGGAAGGCGTGGACGACGCCGAAGTGGAACTCGTCTGGGATCCGCCGTGGCATCCTTCAATGATGACCGAGCGTGGCCGCGCCAAAACCGGCGCCATCAACCTTTAACCGTTCCTTAACCAAACCAATTATGAATACAACTACACTCACAGGAAACCTCATCGGCCCGGACAAAGTCATGGACGTGCGCCCCATCCCCTGCTCCGTCAAACACGGCTTGATCATCCGCAACTGGCTCCAACTGGCCGTGGGCGATCATTTCATTCTGCTGAACGATCACGATCCCGTGCCGTTGTTCTACCAATTCTCCGCACAATGGCCGGGCACGTTCACTTGGGAACACCTCGTCAAGGGGCCGACGGAATACCGTGTCAAGATCACCAAGCTGCAACCCACTCTTGCGCCAATCGCGTAATCGTCCGCAATCCTTCCCTTTGAAATCATCATGAGCAGTAAATCACGATCCTATCGCAAACTGTGGTGGAGTCTGACCGCGGTCATCACCCTGTCGTTTCTCGTGCTCGGTTATTACGGCACCGAGATCTATCGCAAGGCACCGCCGATTCCCAAACGCGTGGTGACCACCGAAGGCACGGTGCTGTTCACTGCGCAGAACATCAAGGACGGTCAAAACGTCTGGCAATCCATGGGCGGACAGGAAGTCGGCTCGGTCTGGGGCCACGGTGCGTACGTGGCGCCGGACTGGAGCGCCGACTGGCTCCATCGCGAGGCCACGTGGCTGCTGAACCACTGGGCCGCGCAATCCGGCGGCAAGTCATACGAGCAACTCGATTCCGAGACCCAGGCACAACTTCGCCAGCGGTTGAAGAATGAAATCCGCTCCAACACCTACGACGCGGCAACCGGCGATCTGGTCGTTTCGCCAACGCGTGCCGAAGCGTTCCGCGCCGTCAGCCAGCACTACGCGTCACTCTTCGGCAATGATCCTGCCTTGCGCGAACTGCGGAAGAGCTACGCCATTCCCGCCAACACCATCAAGTCCGCTGAGCGCCAGGAATTCATGAACGCGTTCTTCTTCTGGGCCGCGTGGTCCTGCGGCACGGAACGACCCGACAGCGCGATCACCTACACCCAGAACTGGCCGCACGAACCGCTCATTGATAACCGCCCAACCACTTCCATCGTGCTCTGGTCGGTCATCAGCTTTGTCGTGCTGCTTGCCGGCATCGGCGCGATGGTCTGGTATTTCGCCGTGCAACGGCGTCAGGAAGACGAAGAAGAGGCCGACGTGCCGAGGCAGGATCCGCTGCTGGCGCTGAAGGCATCGCCGTCCATGAAAGCCACATTGAAATACTTCTGGGTCGTGGCGGCGTTGATGATTGCCCAAGTGCTGCTCGGTATCGTTACGGCGCACTACGGCGTCGAGGGCGACGGCTTTTACGGCTTCAAACTCGACGAGTGGCTGCCATATTCGGTGGCCCGAACGTGGCATACGCAGTTGGGTATTTTCTGGATCGCCACCGCCTGGCTCGCCACCGGCCTGTTCATCGCACCAGCGGTTTCAGGCTATGAACCGCGCGGGCAAAAGTTCGGAATCAATCTCTTGTTCGTCTGCCTGCTCATCATCGTGGTCGGCTCGATGATCGGTGAATGGCTGGGCGTGCAGCAAAAGCTCGGCTTCGTCGCCAACTTCTGGTTCGGCCATCAAGGCTACGAATACGTGGACCTCGGCCGCTTCTGGCAAATCTTCCTGTTCATCGGCCTCTTCCTGTGGCTGTTCCTCGTCGCCCGCTCACTGTGGCCGGCGTTCAAAGCGCCCGGTTCAAATCGCCACCTGCTTGCGCTGTTCCTCGTTGCGTCGGCGGCCATCGGCCTGTTCTACGGCGCGGGTCTGATGTGGGGACGGCAAACGCATCTCGCCATGGCCGAATACTGGCGCTGGTGGGTTGTGCATCTGTGGGTGGAAGGCTTCTTCGAAGTCTTCGCCACCGTGGTGATCGCGTTCCTGTTCACGCGCATGGGATTGTTGAAGCTCGCCAGCGCCACCAGCGCCGTGATCTTCTCCACCGTGATCTTCCTCGCGGGCGGGATTCTGGGAACGATGCACCATCTCTACTTCAGCGGCACGCCCACGTCCGTGCTCGCCTTGGGCGCCACGTTCAGTGCGCTCGAAATCGTCCCGCTCGTTCTCATCGGCTTCGAGGCGTATGAAAATCTTACGCTGACGAAGGCGCGACCGTGGGTGGCGGCGTATCGCTGGCCGATCTACTTCTTCGTGGCCGTGGCGTTCTGGAATCTGGTCGGCGCGGGCATCTTCGGCTTCCTGATCAATCCGCCCATCGCGCTCTACTTCATGCAAGGGCTGAACCTCACGCCCGTTCACGGTCACACCGCATTGTTCGGTGTGTATGGCATGTTGGGTATCGGCCTGATGCTATTCTGCCTGCGCGGGCTCACACGGCAGGAGCAATGGAAATCCCGCCAGCTCTCGTTCTGTTTCTGGTCCATCAACGTCGGACTGGTGTTGATGGTCGTGCTGAGCCTGCTGCCCATCGGACTGATTCAAACCTGGGCGAGCATTGAACACGGCATGTGGTACGCGCGCTCGGCGGAACTGCTGCAAACGCCGCTCATGGACAAACTCCGCTGGCTGCGCGCCATCGGCGACACCATCTTCGCCCTCGGCATCGTCGGGCTGGGCTGGTTCGTGCTCGGTCTGAAAACCGGCTGGTCCTTCACCGGTGCGCGCGAACCTGGCGACGCCATCGCGCCCGCGGATGTGGTAGCATCGGTTGCGAAGGTTCGGCCACAAGTCTGATTCGATTACATCGGCCGCGGCGGTTGCGATTCGTACCGCCGCGGTCCGGTTAAGAACAGTTCTGGTCGAGCCTGAGTTCAAGGGGTAATCCCATCAAGGCTGAACCGCCGAAAAGGATGTTGAGTCCCGGCCGACTCTGCGCCAGAGTCCACCCATGGCAACGCTATCGCTAACCGACGAGCAGGTGGTTCAGTTGGTCAAACAATTGCCCCCGCAAAGCAAGCAGCGCGTTCTGGCGGACCTTACGTCCGAGCGCGATCAGTGGTGGCAAACCGCGGCCCGCGAAGGTGAAACCGACTTGCGACGGCTCGCGTCTGCGCGTGGATTGGATTGGAATTCGATGTCGGAAGACCAGCGGGAAGCTTTGGTGGACAATCTCCTGCACGAAAAGTGAACGGGCTCTCACGCGTCGTCTTCGACACGAACATCCTCTTTTCCGCCGTCGGCTGGCTGGGGAATCCACACCGCTGCGTTCAAGCTGCTCGCCAAGGCAAATGCCTGTCGGTCACCTGCGAACCAATCCTCAGCGAACTTGCCGAAAAACTCCGCCTCAAGCGCGGCTTGGACGCGCAGAAAGTAGCGGAAATTGCCGATGAGATTCGCGCCTTCTCCAAAGTCGTAGCCATACCGGGCATCCTGAAGATCGTTACCGCTGACCCGGACGATGATGCCGTTCTCGAATGTGCGGTGGTCGGTGATGCACAATTCCTCGTCAGTGGCGACCACCACCTACTCGACTTGGGCAATTACTCGGGCATTCAGATTATCAAAGCCGCCGAATTCCTCGTGTTAATCCAGAACCCGCCCAAGGCTTGAACGAAGGCACACACCTCGCCGAATGAAGGTCGGCACGTCGAGGTCTTCGCGGTTCAGAATCGTGGCCTTCACGGCAAAAGTTCAGGCCTGAACCTGATCCGCGATCAAGGCCGCCGCGGCTTCAGCGCAAACTTCGTTCGCGATCGCCGCCTTTCATCCGTGAATTCCGCGCCTCTTTTCAGCACCAAAAGCTTGCTGGACACGGCCTTAAACTCGGAATAGCGTCAGACTCATGATACAGGATAGGCTGCAGACCCCGCCGCCCATTACTGGTTAGACGGCAGCGCACCACCATGACTCACACCGCCTCCCAGGCTTTTCATATTGCCCCGTTCGCCTTCAACGGCGAGTTGCAGGGCATCGGAGCTTGGCAGATGTCCGCCCTATCGAGTCGTTGGTTGGATTTCGGTCGCGATGTCTTGCGAGCTGGCGGTGCATCATTTAGCAGTTTGTTGCCTGCACCATTCGAGCGCGTCGGCTTGCGTTTCACATCCGCTCGCGGAGCGGCGCTTGCCACATTCTCACTCGACGGCGCAATGGCTGCATCGTCGGCATACTTGCGCGGCGACGACATTCCCGCAGAGCGTGAGTTGTTGGAGATGTTCGTCGAGTCGCTGCGGCGTGTGGACGCTGTCCGTCAGACTCAGACGACACCACAGCCTTTCTCCGAGGTGTTCGGTATTTCAGAGCGACCGTTGCACGTTGTCGTTGCTTGGGCTTCGTCGTCGGGAGAGGATTCAGAGATGGTTGCGCAGTTGGACACTCATTTTGCCGGAGCATTTTTGTATGGACGAGTTGCCGTCTAACCAGAGCGCTGCAGCGAACCGCCGCCCCGCTGGGCAGTTGGACGGTTCAGGTAATTTGTTCGCGACTGTTGCAGCCGACCGGGCGTTTCCGGCGGCGGTCGCTGAGCTTGGTCGTTAGGCCACTCGACGCCATGTCACCTCGCCAGACTTTCAGATTGGATGCTGACGGCTTCGCCCGATGCAGCAGTTTGCTTGAGGCGGCTGGGATGCAGTTCACGGAGCAGCAGCGAGGGACGGGTGAGCCGATTGGTCCAGTGCCAGCGATGACTTCGATTTCTGGCCAGTTCGTTTCTCGGCACGGCACGTTTCGGTGTCAGCTTGTGGAGTGCGAGGGCCGCCATCGTTTCATCGTGACGTTGCACGGAGATGCCGACACCATGATTGGCGTTCTCGACGATTTGGAGAGAGCATTTGCCGGACATTTACTTGAGAGACATGACACCGTGGCCTAACCAGAGGATAGGCTGCGTAGCCGAGTCTGCTTTGCTTACCGGGAACTAATTCAACGCCACACCGCGGCGGATGAAGGTCGGCACGTCGAGGTCTTCGCCGTTCAGAATCGTGGCCTCGGTTTTGTCGAAGCGACTCTTGTTCACGATGTCCAATGGCAATTGGGTCTGACGGAGGCGGTCGGCGGCTTTGCGGGAACGCGGGTTCTTCGATGCACTTGGACGCGCCGGTTCGGCTGAATCCGGGATCAGGGTCGGGGTGGACGGGCTGTTGCGGGAAGCGGGCCTGCGGGTGGTTGCTGGGCGCAGTAATTGGGTTTCGGCCTCCGTCGTCTCTCCCGCGCCGCGCGTGGCAATGACGGTGAGCGCGAGGCGGTCGCGAAATTGTTCATTCACCACCGCGCCAAGCAGCAACTGCGCGCGCGGATTGCGCTGTTTGATCTGCTCCATCACGCGGTTTACATCGGCGAGGCTGAGATCCGGTCCGCCCATCAGGCTTACGAGCGCAGCTTCGGCGTTGGCGAGCACTTCACCGCCGTCCATCACCGGATGCGCAAAGAGTTTTTCCACGACGGCATTCGCGCGATCGGGTCCCGCGGCTTCCACCGCGGCGAACCAACTTTCCGCTTGACGCTCACGCAGCACTGCGCAGAGGTCGGCGAAGTGCAGCGGGATCAATCCGCGATGCGTGAGCAGCCGCCACACGCCACGTGCGCCGTCGAGGAGGATTTGCGTGGTGGATTTGAAGGTGTCGAGCAGGCTCAGATTTGGGTCCAGAAGCGCCGCCACCTTCTGGCACGGCAGGCAGATGACGCCGTCCGCGGTCGCCTTCAATTGCTCCAATCCATTGCGCGCCTGCTGATGCCGGCGGCTGCCTTCACAATCAAACGGCAGCGCCACGAACGCCAGAACGAGAGCGCCGGCTTCCTTCGCGGCGCGCGCCAGCACCGGCGTCATGCCCGTACCCGCGCCGCCGCCCAGCCCGGCGAACAGAAAGATCACTTCCGAACCGGAGCAGGAGGATTTCAACTGCGCAAAGTGCGCCTCGGCCAGTTCCCGTCCGCGCTCGGGATCGCCGCCGGTGCCAAGGCCACGCAGCATTTTGGTTTCGAGCAAAATCTTTTCCTGACCGGCAAAGGCCGTGAGTGCCAGGGGATCAGTGTCAACGGCGGCAATGTCGGCACCGGGGAAATCAATCGCGCCGAGCATCGCAACGCCCGCGCCGCCGACGCCAAAAATCTTCATGCGCACCGGCAAGTTGGTGGCGGGCGGTACAACTTTGGATTCAGGATTCATTCTGGAAAAGCCTCCTCTTGACGAACGCGCCGCTCGCGACCCCGTCCGACCTCGTTCAGTTCCGAGAGCGGTGCTGAAGCCACCGCACTCCAGACGCTTCGCGTGGACCAGCGATATCTGGATGTCGCGAAGCGTCTGGAGTGCGGCGCGTTGACCACCGCTTTTACCCGACCGGTGGATATGTCCCCGATGGGCAACCAAGGTTGAAGTTCAGGGTTCATATCAGGTGAGCACGGTGCAGCAGGTTTTTGAAAATACCCTTGAGGCCGCGCCCCAGCCCGGGCTGTTCCTCGCGGCGCCGATGTTTCATCGAACCGTATTTCACCAACCCGATGCTGGTGGCGAACTCGGGCTGGTCGAGCGCGGATTTGAGTCCACTGATGGAGTTGGTCTTGCCCACGGTGACGGGCAGTTCAAAAACCGTCTCCGCCAACTGGGCGAGCTGCGGCACGCGCGAAACGCCGCCGCTGAGAAAAATTCCCGCCCGCAGATAATCCAGCACATCCACCTTCGCCAGATCCTTGGCGACCAGTTCGAAGATTTCCTCCAGCCGCAACGCCATGATGCGGCGCAGGTGTTCGACGTTCACTTCCTTGAACGGCAGGCCGACTTCGTTGGCAATGGCCATGACTTTGCCGCGCGCGGCGTCATCGAGGAACGCGTTGCCGTGTTCGAGTTTGAGTTGTTCCGCCCGGCTGAGCGGCACTTTCAGTCCGACCGAGAGATCGTGCGAGACATGGTCGCCGCCCACCGCAAGCACGCCGGTGTGCTTCACCACACCGTCCACGTAAACGACGTAATCTGTCGTGCCGCCGCCGATGTCCACGACCAGCGCGCCCATCTCTTTTTGCTCGGGGGTAAGCAACGCAAGCGAGGAGGCCATGCCAGTGAAGACCACTTCGTCCACTTCCAGTTGCATGCCTTTCACGAGGCGGATGGCATTCTGGATGCGATTGAAACTGCCGTGAACGACGTGCATGTCCACCTCCAGCCGCGAGCCCAGCATGCCCACGGGATTGGCAATGCCGTCCTGCCCGTCCACGAGGAAATGCTGCCGCACGGCGTGGAGGGCAGTGTTCTCGTTTGGGAGGTTGATGGTCTTGGCGTTCTTGACCACGTCCTGCATGTCCTCCTCGGTGATCTCGCGATCCTGGGAAACGATCTGCTGGACGCCGCGATTATTCAGCCCGCGAATGTGCGCACCCGTGACCCCGAGATAAACGCTGCGAATTTCCACGTCCGCCATCTTCTCGGCCTCGACAACGGCAGCGCGGACATCGTCCTCGACCTGCTGCGGGTCCACAATCTCGCCCTTGCGCACGCCGCGCGAGCGCGACTGGCCAAGGCCCACGATGTTCAGCGCGCCCTCGTCGTTGATCTCGCCGACCACCGCGCAGACCTTTGACGTGCCGATTTCCAAACCGACGATGATGGAAGGTGAGTTAAACATTTTTCCTTTTCGTACGAAGGGTCTTGGGCGCTTTCGGAGAACTGCCCGGAACGACGCCAACCTGCAACCAGCTCACGGGAATGTTGTTGGAAACAGCGAGATCCAACGTCGCGAGCGATTTGTTCAACTGCTGGCCCCTATCGTGAATCGTGCGCCAGCGCCGCATCTGGTGGTCAAGACCATTGAGGCCAAAGGTGATTTCACTCCCCTGCCCGGTTGTTACCACCAGCACTTCCGGCGAACCGGTGTCGATGGATTTCAAGTCCACCAGGCCCGCCATCGGCGAATGGGCAAACTCGGTGATGAGTCGCATGGCCGCCTGAACCTGCGGCGACTCCAATTTCCGGCCAGGCTGCAGTTCATGCAGAGCCACGCCGGTAAGCACGGGCAAGGGATCTTCAACCTGGCCAACTGGCCGGACGCGCTGACGCGGGTCGAGCGGTAGCATCACGAAGCCGTCCGGATCGAGGTGGAACGTGGACACCATTACCTCGTTGCTCCCGTGGTTGCGCAACACGCTCACTTGGGCCACCGGTTCACGTTCGCTCACATGCAGCCGCAACGTGCGCGGCAGGATCCGCTCGACGGAGACAAAACTGATGAGCGGGACCATTTCGAGATCGCGCTTCACCCGCGCAAGATCGAGGGCGAAAATGTTCTCACCCGTCTTGACGCCAGCCCAACGGCGAAGTTGATCCGGTGAAATCACCCCGTCGGTCTGAACGAGAATCTGTTGGATGGCGAAGGCACGGTTCTCGTAAACCAGCCGGTTCATGGCCCACTGACCCGCACGCCAGAACACGTAGATACCAAATACCGTGCCGAACATCAGGCCCAGCGCCATCGCGCCGTATCTCATCCGCGTGGCCCGCACCTGATTGGAACGCAGCTTCACGTCCAGCACGTGACCGCGACGCTGGCGGCGATTTTTTGGTTGTCGGTTAAACCACATGGCAGGTCAGAATTTAGAATGCAGAATGCAGCATGCAGTGGTTGTGCTGAACAAGAATGCCGCAACGCCGCGCGACAAGTTTCTCAATGCTTCATGCTTCATTTCCTTTTCAATGCCAATTGGACCATGCGCTCGCAAAGTTCCGCGTAGGGAATGCCCGCGGCAGCGGCGGCTTTGGGAAGCAGGCTCGTTTCAGTCATGCCGGGCAGCGTGTTGACTTCCAGCACGACCGGTTCACCGTTCGCCTTGACCATCACGTCCACTCGCGAATAATCGCGCCCGCCGATGGCCGCGAAGGCCGCCAGAGCCGCGGATTGCACACGCTCTGTGGTAGCCGCATCGAACGGCGCAGGGCAAAGGTACTCGGTCGTGCCGCTCAAATACTTATTTTGGTAATCGTAAACGCCGGTCTTGGGTCGCACTTCCACGATCGGCAGCGGTTCGCCGCCCAGAATTCCCACGGTGCCTTCGCGTCCCAAGATTTTTTCCTCCACCAGCACGCGGTCGTCGTGGCGCAGTGCCTCGGCCAGCCCCGCGCTCCAGTCCGCGACACGCTCGACGAACTGCAGGCCCACGCTCGATCCCTGACAGACCGGCTTGAGCACCACGGGCGGATTCCAGCCCATAGGCCAGGGGGTGCTGGCAGAATTCACCACGAGGGATCGCGCGGTCGGCACGCCCGCGGCTACGCAGCGTTCCTTGGTGAGCACCTTGTCGAAACCAATCCGGCTCGCAGCGGCGTCACACCCGGTGTAAAGCGCGCCCAATTCGTCCAGTTCGGCCTGCACGGTGCCGTCTTCGCCGTAGATCCCGTGCAAAGCCAGAAAGACCACATCCGTTCCTGACGCCAGCTTCCAACCCGGCGTGCGCGGGTCCAGTTCAAAGACCTCGTGAGCGCGCGAACGCAGCGCTTCCGCCACAGCCTCGCCGGAGCGCAATGACACTTCGCGTTCCGCTCCCGGACCGCCCAACATTACGGTGATCTTCAGCTTCCCAAGCATGAACATCTAATCCTCGCCGATGATTTGAACTTCCGTCTGCAGTTCAAAGCAGCGCGCGTCGCGTGCGTGCTGTTTCAACAGTTCAATCAGTTGCAGAATGTCCCGCGCCGTGGCGTTGCCGTCGTTGATGATGAAGTTACCGTGCTCCTGCGACACCACGGCGCCGCCCACGCGCAGGCCCTTCAGTCCGAGTTCGTCCACGAGTCTCCCCGCGCCGATGGTTGGCAGGTTCTTGAATATGCAGCCCGCGCTCGCCGCCGCCGGCTGTGAACCCCAGCGTTTCTTGCTGAAGGCGTGGAGGCGGGCGTCAATCTCCTCCAGCGACGCAACCGCGCAACGAAACACCGCGTCCAGCGCAATGTGACTCTTGAAAAGCGAGCACGACCGGTACTCCACGGGAATCTCCCGGCCCGGCTTCTCGAAAATATGGCCCAGATGATCCATGAACCGGACGGACTCGATGGCATCAAACGTGGCACCGCCCATCGCGCCGGCATTCATGCGCAACGCGCCGCCCACGCTGCCGGGAATGCCTTCCAGAAATTCCACCCCGCTCAGCCCATTGCGCCGCGCCTCCATCACGACCTGTTTGAGCTTCGCGCCCGCGCCGCACCAGATGCGGTCACCCGCCACCTCAATGCGGTTGAAGTACGGTTGCGCCAGCGAAATCACTACGCCGCGAAAGCCCCCGTCACGCACCAGCAGGTTCGAGCCGCGGCCGAGAATAAAGAATGATTCACCGCGCACGTGGCAGAAATCCAAGATTTGGATGAGGTCCTCCTCGTTCACGGGTTCGACGTAAACATCCGCCGGACCGCCAACGCGCAGCGTTGTGCGGCGAGCCATCGGTTCATCGGCGCGCAAGACCATGCCGTGTGTGAACAGGCGGCCAAGATCGGCGACGATCTGCTGGCTTCGTCCCAAGGTGGCTTCCATCGTGTCGGTGGTCGTCATGTGATCGCGTTCAGGTTGATTGAATGATTTTCCCAACGCGCCCCATCACTACGCCGGGCAATTGAGACGCGCTCTTCCATTACTGTCAAAATGATTCCGGCAATTTGCTCCGCCGCCCGGGGCGAATGCCACTGACCGAGGGCGCTCTGCATCTTTTCCCGAACCGGCTGACGCTCGATTAATTCGGCGAGCAACGCCACCAGTCGCCCGGGCGACACGCCGGTTTGTTCGAGCAGAAATGCCGCGCCGCTTTCGACGAAGGCGCGGGCGTTGTGCAACTGGTGGTCGTCCGCTGCGTGGGGAAATGGCACGAGTACCGCCGGCAGCCGCAACGCGGCCAGTTCCGCGAGCGAAGACGCGCCCGCCCGGCTCACTGCCACCGTGGCGGCGGCGAGGACCTGCTCCATTTCCTGCAGAAACGGATACACGACGGCTTTCAAGTTAAGGTTCGCGTAAACCCGCCGGACTTTTTCGACATCAATCGAACCGGCAAGATGCAGCCACTGCGCCTGTGGCAGGTGCGCGGCCAGTTGCGGCAACGCGGCAAGCACAAGCTCGTTGACGCCGGTCGCACCCTGACTCCCGCCCATGATGAGCACAACCGGACGAGCGGGATCAAATCCGAATGCCTCGCGACACGCGCCCGCATCGCGTGGACGGAATTCCGCACGCACCGGCGTACCGGTCACGGTCGTTTCACGCGCCCGCAACCGCTGCGCTGCCTGCGGGAATCCGATGAACGCTTGATCCACGAACCGGGCGAGCCAACGGTTGGCGCGACCGGGAATCGTGTTTGACTCGTGAAGAAATGTTTTCGCCCCGGCACGGTGCGCGGCCAGCACCGGTGGCGCGCTCGTAAAGCCGCCCATCGCCAGAACCGCGTCCGGACAGCGCGCGCGAAATTGTTTTCGTGCCGCCAGCCACGAACGCGCAAAACCCCGCACAAAGGCCAGCCGGCTGCCGCCTTGCAGCGCCACCGCCGGCAGCGTGATGACTTCCATCCCGCGCACGGACTTCACCGCGTTCTGGTCCACGTCCTTGGGAGAAACGAGCAACGACACCGCGACGCCGCGCTGGACGAGCTGGTCCGCCACCGCGAGACCGGGGAAGAGATGACCGCCCGTCCCGCCACAGGCGAT
>Ga0315910_10000727_pt1 | contig 31810 bp, 32 predicted proteins | sample EdamamesoilMG_FD_204470 | JGI IMG/M metagenome (GOLD analysis project Ga0315910, IMG submission 204470) | Garden soil microbial communities collected in Santa Monica, California, United States - Edamame soil | ecosystem: Environmental > Terrestrial > Soil > Garden | place: USA: California... | reverse complement strand
TGTCGCTGGTGCGGCGCATGTTCGACGCGGTGGCGCGCGCCGAGGCGGCCAACCAGGCCAAGCGCCGCTTCGTGTCGGTGGTGAGCCACGAGCTGCGCACGCCGCTCAACGCCATCATCGGCATGTCCGACCTCCTGCGCGACACCGAGATGTCGCGCGAGCAGGCCGACATGCTGCAGACGCTGCGCAACTCCTCGCGCGTGATGCTCGGCCTGGTCGAGGAGGTGCTCGATTTTTCCAAGATAGAGGCCGGCAAGCTGGTGCTGGAGCGCACCGATTTCGACCTGCACGCGCTCGTCAACAGCACCTGCCGGATCCTGTCGTCGCAGGCGGCGGCGAAAGGCGTCGAATTCGTCGTCTCGATCATGCCGGAGGTGCCGCCGGCGGTGCGCGGAGACGCGCTGCACCTGCGCCAGGTGCTGATCAACCTGGCGGGCAATGCGGTCAAGTTCACCGAACGAGGCAGCGTCACGGTGCACGTCAGCAACCAGGGCGAGACCGAGGCCGGCGTGCGGCTGAAATTCTCGGTGCGCGACACCGGCATCGGCATCGCGCCGGAAGCGCAGAGCCGGATCTTCGAAAGTTTCACGCAGGCCGACCAGACGACCACGCGCCGTTTCGGCGGCACCGGCCTGGGCACCACCATCGCCAAGCAGCTGGTCGAGCTGATGAGCGGCCGCATCGGCGTGGAAAGCGCGGTCGGGCTGGGCAGCACGTTCTGGTTCGAGGCGGAATTCGAGAAGCAGGCCGAGCGCGCCGGCACGCTCAGCGGCGAACTTGCGGGCGCGCGCATGCTGCTGGTCGGTTTTCCGCGCGAGCAGCGCGAGGCGCTGGAACAGTCGCTCGCGGGCTGGGGCGCCGTCCCGGTCGCGGTGGGCAGCGTCGACGAGGGCGTGACCCGGCTGGTGGCGGAGATCAGCCTCGCCAAGCCGTACCACACGGCTCTGCTGTTTTCCGACGGCAAGGACCTGCAGATCGCGCAGCGCTTCCGGCGCGCGGTTCCCGATCCCGCGCCGCCGATCGTGCTGGCGGTGCAGCGCAGCGCGGACGTGCCGCGCTTCGCCGCGCTGTCGGCGGGCTTTGGCGCGGTGCTCGAGATGCCGTTCGAAAAGCGCCAGCTGTTCAACGTGCTGCACTCGGTCACGGCCGGCGAAGAGGCCCGCGAGGGCGTGGTGCGCCTGCAGGACTACGCGCGCCGGGGCGAGGGCGGCAAGGGGCTGAAGGTGCTCGTCGCCGACGACAATCCGACCAACCGCGAGGTCCTGTCGCGCATCCTGGAGCGCGCCGGCCACAGCCCGACGCTGGTCGCCGACGGCGAGCGCGCGCTGGACGCCCTCGAAGGCACCCATTTCGACGTCGCGCTGATCGACCGCAACATGCCGCAGCTGAGCGGCATCGAGACCGTGCAGGCGATCCGCCTGGTGACCGGCGCGCGCGAGCGCCTCCCGGTGGTGATGCTGTCGGCCGACGTGACGCCCGAGGTCAGGCGCGAGTGCCTCGAAGCGGGCGCCGACGCCTTCCTCGCCAAGCCGATCGAGGCGGCCCGGCTGCTCGATGAACTGCGCACGCTGTGCGGCGGCAAGGCGGCGGAAACCTCCGCCCCGGCGCCCTTCGGTGGCGCGCGCGCGGCGCGGCCGGCGCAGGGGGTCGTGCCGGTGATCAATCCGGACACGCTCGCCGACCTCGAGGAACTGGGTTCGTCGCCGGCCTTCATGGACAAGCTGATCGGCGTGTTCGTTGCCGACAACGTCACGCTGATCGCGAAGATGGAGTCGGCGCTGGCGACGCGCAACGTCACCGAGTTCCGCAGCCACCTGCACGCAATGAAGGGCTCGGCCGCCAGCATGGGCGCCGAGCGGCTGACCGCGTTCTGCCGGGACATGGGGCGGCGCTCGGACGCGGAAATCCGGCTGCAGATTCCCGCGCTACTGAAGACCCTGCGCGACGAAATGGCGGCAACCCGCGAGTCGCTCGAGCGGTACCTGCAGGAACGCAAGAAGTCGACCGGCTAGGCGCCGGAGTAGGGCGCGGGCGTCAGCTCTGCAACTGGTGCGGCCGCGGCGGCTGGCTCTTGGCCTGACGCGAGTCCTGCGGAATCCCTGCCGCCGCGCGGATCGACGCCGTGGTCGCTTGCGATCCGTCGCGGCTCCAGCCCGGCGGCCCGAACAGGTGGCCCCAGACCTCGCGCAGGCTCCTCGCACCGCGCAGGTCGCGCAGCATGCACATCCATTCGGCGAAGGCGATCTTGAGCGGATTCAGCGTGTCGATCTGGCGCACCAGGCCGTAGGTGCGCGGCGCGCCGGTGCGTTCCTCGGAGAAGGTGCCGAACAGGCGGTCCCACAGGATCAGGATGCCGCCGTAGTTGCGGTCCAGGTACGCCGGCTCGATCGCGTGGTGCACGCGGTGGTGGGACGGGGTGTTCATGAACCATTCGACGAAGCCGAGCTTGGGCACCGCCTCGGTATGCAGCCAGAACTGGTAGAGCAGGTTCGCCGCGTACATCAGCGCGACCGCGCGCGGGTCGAAACCGAGCCAGCACACCGGGATCAGGAACAGCCAGGGCCCGGACACGAGGCTCGTCCAGCCCAGGCGGTAGGCCACCGACAGCGTGATCTGGCGCGCCGAATGGTGCACGCTGTGCAGCGCCCACATCCAGCGGATCTGGTGGCTGTAGCGGTGCAGCCAGTAATAGGCGAAATCCACCGCCAGCGCCAGCGCGAGCCAGGTTTCCCAGCGGTCCATGGGGATGTCGAAGAGGCGGCGCTCGTAGGCCCAGACGTAGACCGCGAGCACCAGGCCCTTGCTCAGCGCTTCGGAAGCGAGCCGGCCGAGCGCGACCGTCAGATTGGACGCAGTGATTAACCAGCCGTAGGGCCGGCCGAGCGCGAACCGGTAGTAGAGCGCTTCGAGCAGAATCGCGCCGATGAAAACCGGCGCTGCCGCCAGGTAAAGTTTTATCGAATCCATGGCCGTGCGCGCCTTACCCGGCGCTAGAATCCATGCCTTTCAGGCCAGGCAGGGATTCATGTCTTTCTTCATCACGCTGGTGGAAAAATCCGACGCGAACCGGCGCGCGATCGAAATGTCGCCGCGCGTGCACTCGATGATCCACAAGGGGCTTACGCTCGCGGAATACCGCGCGTTCCTGCGCGACCTGTACCACATCGTCTGGCATTTCTGCCCGATCATGGCGACCGCCGCGGCGCGCTGCGGGGACGGCCTGAAGAACATCCGCTACGACCTCTACCACCGCATTGAAGAAGAAAAGGGCCACGAGGATTGGGTGGCGGAGGACATCGCCGCCCTCGGCGGCGATGCGAAGGCGGACAGCTCGGCCGCCGGCCGCGGCGCCAAGGCGGCAACGCCGAGCGCGCCGGTGCAGGCGATGATCGGCTACAACTACTACGCGGCCGAGCGCGTGCACCCTTGCTCGGTGCTGGGCATGCTCTACGTGCTGGAAGTCGTGGCTTCGGTCTACGGCGGCAAGGCGGCCGACTCGATCGCGCGCGCGATCGGACGGGATCCCGGAAAGGGGGGGTTCCGGTTCCTGTCCTCGCACGCAACGATGGACGCCGATCACCTTGCCCAGCTGAACGTGCTGCTCAAGACCATCGACGATCCCGCGGCGCAGGCCGCGGTGATCTCCTCCACGCAGGTCAATTTCCACCAGTTCGGCCAGCTGTTTTCCGACGGCGGGTTCGTCTCGCACCTCGCGGCCTGAGCGGCGGGCCTCAGCCGGCCGCCATCGCCACGCCCGCGGGCGCCGCCGGCGTCGTCCTGGCCGGCGCGGCCGCAGCCTCCATGCGCTCCATCTGGGCGCGCACGACCCGGCTCATCATGCGCAGGTCGCGGTCTTCCAGCCGCAGCGCGCAGTCGACCCAGACGTCCGTGATCGCGTCGAGTTCCGCGCGCGTGACCGGATTGACGTGCTGGCGCACGCGCATCACGGCCTGGTGGCCGCTGCGCCGGCGCGCGTTTTTCGCGATCCAGTTCTGCGCCGCGGCTTCGCCTTCGCCGTCCTTCGCCAGCACGTCGACGATGCCCATCTCGTGCAGGCGCGCCGCCGGCAGCACCTTGCCCGAGAGGATCAGTTCCTCGGCGATGCGCGGCGTGGCGCGTCGCGCGAGCAGGCTGTAGGCGCCCATGCCCGGGAACAGGTTGAAGAGGATCTCCGGCAGCCCGAGCATCGCCGATTCCTCGGCGATCAGCACGTCCGAGCACAGCGCCATTTCGAAGCCGCCGCCCAGCGCCTCGCCCTGCACCAGAGATACGGTGGTGAGCGTCGGGCACTGGTAGTGCTGGATCTGGGCGTCGATGTTGTCGATGCACAGCCGCGCGTAATGCGCGAGCGCATCGCGGTCGCGCGAACGAATCAGCAGCAGGAACAGCGCCAGGTCGCCGCCGAGGCTGAACACGCCCGGATTGTGCGAAGCGGCCACGTAGGTGTTCACCTTGTGCATCGCGCCTTCGAACTCGATATGCCCGCCGTTGGCGGTCAATTCGTTGCCGACGCCGCGGATTTCCTTCAGCAGCCCCAGGTTGAAGCAGGGATTGCCGCGCTGCCGCATATAGCCCCACAGCGTCCCGTTGGCCGGCTCGAACTCGTAATGCGACTCCCTCAACGTCTTCCAGGCAGACCGCAGCCCCACTGCATCGCGCATGTCGCTCATGACAATTCCCCCAAAAGAAATTCCCCCTTGCGGGGGCGTGATAAACGTCAGTCCCGGACCCCGTCCGGAACCTCCCAAAACCCATTAGACGCCGGAACTTTCTCCTGTGCAAACAAGGCTGTTGCTTTTTCGTACCGGCTGCCGCCGGCGCGCCATGCCGGCAAGACGAATTGAATAGCCCGGGTTCTAGCCGAAAGCTCCCGCATCGGTTAAAGTTTTCCGGCCTCGGGTTGCGGGGATTTTGGAGGGGTGTTGCATGTTCGCCATCATCTACAAGTCCGATGGTTTTCCGGTCTGCCAGCAGGTCGCGGGCGTCAGCCCGGACCCGGTGGTGACCTGGAATACCGAAGCGGCGGCCAAGGCGTTCATCTCGTCCAAGGGCGGGGACGCCGATTTCCAGGCCGTGCAACTGACCGACGACGCCATGGACAAGATCGCGCAGGCGATGGGCTGCCCGGTCGAGTCGATGATGTTCGAACCCTATCCCGGCTAGGCCGGGCGGCTATCCCAGGCTGAAGAATTCGCGCCGGCTTTTCATCGCGCGCATGCGCGCGATGAGCAGTTCGAGGTCGGCGTCGCGCGCGACGAAATTCAGGTTCTCCGAATTCACGATCAGCACCGGCGCCGCGCCGTAGGCGTGGAACAGGCGCGCGTAGCCTTCGGCCAGCAGCGCCAGGTAGTCCTCGCCGATGTCGCGCTCATAATCCGCCGCGCGCCGGCGCACCCGCTCATAAAGCGTCGCCGGCTGCGCCTGCAGGTAGACCACGAGGTCGGGCGCGGGCGCGCGCGGGCGCACCGCGTCGTAGATCCGCTGGTACAGCGCCAGCTCGTCGGCGGACAGAGTGATGCGCGCGAACAGCGGGTCCTTGTCCAGCAGGAAATCCGACACCGTCGGGCGGCCGAACATGTCCGGCTGCGCGAGCGCCTCCAGCTGGCGCGCGCGCTGGAACAGGAAGAACAGCTGGGTCGGCAGCGCGTAGCGCGCCATGTCCTGGTAGAAGCGCGCGAGGAAGGGGTTTTCGCCCGGCTGCTCGAGGAGCAGCTCGGCACCCAGGCGCTCGGCCAGGCGCCGCGCGAGGCTGGTCTTGCCCGCGCCGATCGGCCCCTCAACCGCGATGTGGCGGAACCTATCCACAGCGCGGTCCTTCCATCGCGATGTGGCGGAACCTATCCACTGCGGAAGATGAAATACACCGCGCCCATGATGCACAGCGACGCCCACAGGTAGTCGAGCTTGATCGGCTGCTTCATGTACAGGATCGCGAAAGGGACGAACACGACCAGCGTGATCGCTTCCTGCATGATCTTCAGCTGCGGCAGCGAGAGTTCGGTGTAGCCGATCCGGTTGGCGGGCACCATGAGCAGGTACTCGAACAGCGCGATGCCCCAGCTCGCGAGCGCGGCGATCCACCAGGGCTTGGCGGAAAGTTCCTTCAGGTGCGCGTACCAGGCGAAGGTCATGAACACGTTCGAGGCGACCAGCAGGCCGGCGGAGATGGCAATGGGCGAGAGCGTGGATGTGACCTGCATGTCAGTCGATCCTTTCGACGATCTGCGAGGCGCAGGCAGACAGCAAAGCGCCGGCTTTACCTTTGCCGGGAACTGAAATTTCAGGATCCAGTTCGAGCAAAGGCTGCAATACGAAGGCGCGCTCGTGCATGCGCGGATGCGGCACCGTCAGGCCGGGCCGCGCGATCCGTTCATCACCGAAAAGCAGCAGGTCGAGATCGAGCGTCCTGGGTGCATTGGGAAACGATCGCTCGCGGTGGTGGCGCCGCTCGATACCCTGCAGGCCTTCCAGCAACACGCCGGGCGCAAGCCGGGTATCGAGCGCGGCCACGGCGTTGAGGAACTCGGGCTGGTCCTCGAATCCGACCGGCGCCGTTCGATAGAAGCCGGAATGCCCGGCGAGGCGCGTCTCGGGCAGGCTGTTCATCGCGATAATCGCTTCGGTCAGTTGCCGGCGGGGTTCGCCGAGGTTCGCGCCCAGGCCGACGTATGCGCGGATCATGCCGGCGGCGGCGCGCCCTCGGCAGGCTTCTTGCCGCGGCGCCGGCGGCGGCGTTTCCTGTGCGGGCCGGCATCGGGCAGCAGCATCGCGCGCCGCGTCTCGTCGTCCGCACCCTGGAAAGAGCGCCACCAGGATTCGATTTCCTCCGGCACTTCGCCGCTGGCCGCCCGCAGCGCGAGGAAATCGTAGGCCATGCGAAAGCGCGGGAATTCAAGCAGCCGCCAGGGCCGCTGCCCGGAGCGCTCCTCGAACCTCGGCTGCATCGACCAGACCTCGCGCATCGTGGCGGTGAGCCTGCGCGTGATGGCCAGCTTGCCGCTCTGCGCATCGAGGACCTCGTCCATCGCCGCTTCGAGCGCCGGCATGCGGCGCTCGCCGCGCTTCTCGCGCGCCTTCCAGGCGGCCAGGACCTCGTGCCAGAGCAGCGCGGCGAACAGGAAGGCGGGCGACACCGGGCGGTCGGATCCCACCCGCTCGTCGGTCTGCGCCAGCGCCAGCGTGACGAAGCGCTCGCCGAGCGGCTGGTCGAGGATCACGTCCAGCAGCGGCAGCATGCCCTTGTGCAGGCCTTCGCTGCGCAGCTGGCGAAGGCATGCGCTTGCGTGCCCCGACAGCAGCAGCTTGAGCATTTCCTCGAACAGGCGCGGGGGCGGAACGTGCTCGAGTAGCGGCGCAAGGCGCTTGATGGGCGCGCGCGTCGCGCCGTCGATCGTCAGGCCGAGCTTGGCGGCCAGCCGCACCGCGCGCAGCATGCGCACCGGGTCTTCCCGGAAGCGGGTCTCCGGGTCGCCGATCATGCGCAGCCGGCGCTTTTTCAGGTCCTCCAGGCCGCCGTGGTAGTCGATCAGTTCGCCCGACTTGCAGTCGTAGTAGAGCGCGTTCACGGTGAAATCGCGCCGCCGCGCATCATCTTCCAGGCTGCCGAAGACGTTGTCGCGCAGCACGCGGCCGTGCTCGTCCTTCTCCGCCGGCTTGCTGTCGGCGGCGCGGAAGGTCGACACTTCGATGGTTTCCGGTCCCAGCATCACGTGAACCAGGCGAAAACGCCGCCCGATCAGCAGCGCGCGGCGAAACAGTGGCTTGATCTGCTCGGGGCGCGCTTCGGTGGCGACGTCGAAATCCTTGGGCTCGATGTCGAGCAGGACGTCGCGCACCGCGCCGCCCACGACGTAGGCCGCATAGCCGCGATCCGCCAGCACGTCGCAGACCTTGAGCGCGCTGCTGCTGATCGAATTGCGGGTGACGCGATGGCGCGCCTGCGGCACGCGCTGCGGCCCCGGGGAATCTAGGCCGAGCACGCGGCGGATGAAGCGCTTGATCATCGGGCGCGGGGATTATCTCAGGGATTGCGGAGGGAAACCTCGGGCCAGCCCCGCGCCCGCGCCACGGCCGCGAGCTTCGGGTCGGGGTCCACCGCGACCGGGTGGGTGACCCGCTCCAGTAGCGGCAGGTCGTTGTGCGAGTCGCTGTAGAAGCTGCTTTGGGGGAAATCCTTCAGCGTGCGTCCTTGTCCGGCGAGCCAGGCGTCGACCCGCGCGATTTTGCCTTCGCGAAAGCACGGGGTGCCCGCGACGCGTCCGGTGAAGCGGCCGCCCACCTGTTCGGGCTCGGTGGCGACCAGGTGCGGGACGCCGAATTCCCGGGCGATCGGTCCGGTCACGAAGCTGTTGGTCGCCGTGACCACGGCGCACAGGTCGCCCGCGTCCAGGTGCCGGCGCACCAGCGCCCGCGCGGCGGGCCCCATTGCCGGGCGGATGCGTGCGGCCATGAACTCGGCGTGCCAGCGCGCGAGGTCCTCGGTCGCGTGTTCGGCGAGCGGGCGCAGCGCGAAGCCGAGGAATTCGTGGATGTCCAGCGTGCCGGCCTTGTATTGATCGTAGAACTCGGCGTTCTGCGCTTCGTAGTCGGCGCGATCGAGCACACCGCGGTCCACCAGGAACTGGCCCCATTCGTAGTCGCTGTCGCAGGCGAGCAGCGTATTGTCGAGATCAAACAGGGCCAAGTTCATTCTTTGATGGCCTCCCGCAGGAGGGGCAGCGTGATCGGGCGCTTCAGTTCCAGCGAGACCTGGTCGATCCGGTCGAGCACCGCGTTCAGCGAGCGCAGGTCCCGGCGCATGCGCGTCAACAGGTAGGCGATCACCTCGTCGGGCAGGTGCATGCCGCGCCGCGCAGCCTCGGCGCGCAGGTGGGTCGAACGCTCTTCATCGCTCAGTAGCTTGACCTGGTAGACCAGGCCCCAGGCAAGACGCGATTTGAGGTCTTCGCGCAGAGGCAACTGGGCAGGCGGCGCATTGCCCGCGGCAAGTACCGCGCCGCCGGACTGGCGTGCTTCGTTGATGGCGTTGAACAGCCCTACCTGCCTCGCCTCGTCGAGATTCTCGACATCATCCACCGCGTGCGTTCCACCGCAGGCCTGCAGCAGGTGGGTTTTTCCAGAGCCGGACTCGCCCCAGAGATAGAGGACATTGTCGGCGAACTTGCCCGCCTTGAGTTCCCGCAGGCGCGCCAGCAATTCGGCATTGGCGCCCGGCACGAAATTCTCGAGCGTGGGCTGCGGAGGAGGCGAGATGCCCAGCGCAAGCTGCTTCATCGTAAAATTGATTCTAACCGCCATGCCGGAATCCCTCTCCTACCGCGACGCGGGTGTCGACATCGACGCCGGTGACGCGCTCGTCGAAGCGATCAAGCCTTTCGCCAAGCGCACCCTGCGCCCGGAGGTGCTGGCGGGCCTGGGCGGGTTCGGCGCTTTGTGCGCAATCCCGGAGAAGTACAAGCAACCGATCCTCGTCTCCGGCACCGACGGTGTCGGCACCAAGCTGAAGCTCGCGTTCGCGCTCGGGCGCCACGACGGGGTCGGCGTCGACCTGGTCGCGATGAGCGTGAACGACGTGCTCGTGCAGGGTGCGGAGCCCCTGTTCTTCCTCGATTATTTCGCCTGCGGAAAGCTGGATAAGGCGGTGGCAGTGCGCGTCATCCGCGGCATCGCCGAGGGCTGCGAGCAGGCCGGCTGCGCGCTGATCGGCGGAGAAACCGCGGAAATGCCCGGCATGTATCCCGAGGGCGAGTACGACCTCGCAGGGTTCTGCGTCGGCGTCGTGGAAAAAGACAAGATTGTCGACGGCAAGTCCATCCAGCCCGGAGACGCGCTGCTCGGCCTGGCCTCCAGCGGCGCGCACTCGAACGGCTATTCGCTGATCCGCAAGATCCTCGGCGAGGACAAGCCCAATTCCGGGCTCGCCGATACGCTGATGGAGCCCACGCGCATCTACGTGAAGCCGGTGCTCAAGCTGATGGCCACGGTGACCGTGAAGGGCCTCGCGCACATCACCGGCGGGGGCCTGGTCGGAAACGTGCCGCGCATGCTGCCCGACGGCATGCGCGCCGTGCTGCGCAAGAAAATGTGGCCGCGGCCGGAAATGTTCAACTGGCTGCAGAAGAACGGCAATGTCGCCGAGGCCGAGATGCACCGCGTCTTCAACTGCGGTATCGGCATGGTGATCTGCGTCGCGCGCGAGCACGTCGCCGAGGCGAAGGTGCTTCTAAAGAGCCAGGGCGAGCTTGCCTACGAAATCGGCTTCGTCGAAGCCGGCAATCCCGGCGAGCCGGAGGCGATCGTCCTGTAACTCACTCGGGCTGCAGCCCGATGTCTTTCACAAGCTTGCCCCAGCGTTCGCGCTCGGCGCGCAGGAATTCGTTCAGCGATTCGGGCGTTCCCGCCCCTTCGTTGACCAATCCGAGGTCGAAGAGGCGTTGCGCGACTTCCGGGTCGGTCAGCACCTTGTCCATGTCGCGGTTTGCCTTCTGCACGATCGCCGCCGGCGTTCCGGTCGGTGCGAGCAGCGCGAACCAGCCGACGTATTCGAAGCCCGGATAGGTTTCCGCCAGCGTCGGCACGTCTTCCAGGCCGCGCACGCGCTTGCCGGCGCTGACGGCGAGCGGGCGCAGCTCGCCGCGCTTGAGGAAGGGCAGCAGCGCGGCGGAACTCACCAGGATCACCTGCGTGCGGTTGGCGATGGTGTCCTGGATCGCCGGCGATACGCCGTTGTAGGGCACCTGCAGCAGGCGCACGCCCGCGGTCTGGTTGAGCATCTGGCCCATCATGCCGCCGAAGGTCTTGGCGCCTTCGTTGGCCGCCGCCAGGCGCCCGGGTTCGGCCTTGTCGAGCGCCACCAGTTCGGCAAGCGTTTTCGCCGGGACCGAGGGATTGACTGCGACTACCATCGGCGACTTGGCGATCATCGCCACCGGCACGAAGTCGCGCTGCGGGTCGTAGGGCAGCGCTTTGAAGGTGTAGGGGTTGGCGACGATGGCTGCCGTGGTGGCATAGAAGAACGTGTAGCCGTCGGGCGCGGATTTCGCGGCCGCCTGCGCGCCGGGCACGTTCTGGCCGCCAGGACGGTTCTCCACCACCACCGACTGATTCCAGAGTTTCGACAGCCGGTCGGCGAGGTAGCGCGCCGTGATGTCGGGCGAGGTGCCGGGGGCCTGCGAGACGATGAAGCGCACCGGCCGCGCCGGCCATTCCTGCGCCAGAGCCTGCCCTGTGAAAAGAAGCAGCAATAGGAGAAGTTTCATGCGGGAACCTCATCAAGTGCGGGCTGGACGCGGCTGGCAAACAGATTGACCGAACGCATCGACTCTTCCAGCGTCAGGTCGCCGAAGGCGAAGCGCAGCAGCATGTAGTTCAGGCCGGCTTCCGCGACCTGCGAAGCGATGGTTTCGCGCACTGTGTCCGGCGCGCCGACGATGGCCTGGCCGTTCGCGAGCACGGCGTCGAAGTCCGCGGTATAGGTTGTGAAGGGGGGCTTCTGTCCCCGCAAGGCCCATAGATGGTTGAAGCTTTGCCACCAGCGCGCATAGGCGCGCCGCGCGAGCTTCATCGCCTCCGCGTCCGTTTCGGCGATCACCACGTGCCGCGCCATGCCGATGAAGGGAATCTTTGCCGGGTCGTTGCCCTTTTTCGCCCATTCGGCGCGGTAGCGGTCGGTGATGACGCGCACCGCCTTCGGCGCCGCGTTGCTGACGACATTGAACTTGTTGTCCGCGGCGAACTCCGCGCTTTCCGGATTGGACAGGCCGTACCAGATCGGCGGATGCGGGCGCTGCAGCGGCGCGAGTTGCAGCGGCACGTCCTTGAAGCGGTAGTAGCTGCCCTCGAAGGTCAGCGTGCCGCCCGTGCCACCGCTTTTACTCCCGGTCAGCGCCTGCAGGATCACCTGGTAGGCCTCGAGGTACATGGCCTGCGATTTGGCCGGGTCGAAGCCGAAGTACTCGATCTCGATCGGCGATACGCCGCGGCCGACGCCCAGCTCGAAGCGGCCGCCGCTCAACTGGTCCAGCATGCAGATTTCGTCGGCCAGGCGCAGCGGGTGATACAGCGCCAGCGTGTACACCAGCGGACCGAAGCGCAGGCGCCGGGTGCGCTGCGCGACCGCAGACAGGAACACCGAGGGCGAGGGCGACATGCCCAGCGGCGTGGCGTGGTGCTCGGCGATGTGCAGCGCGTGGATGCCGACGCGGTCGTAGGCTTCCGCAAGGCGCAGACGGTTCTCGTAGAACTCGGCCAGCGGCGCGCCGCTCGCATCCAGGTGGTCGAATACGCCGAACTTCATCCGCTGGCTCTCCCCCGGTGCGCCAAGTAGATGCCGAAAAGTACCACTGCGCCGCCCGCGCACTGCAAGGCCGAGAGGGGCTCGGCCAGGAGCAGCCAGGCGAACCCCGCCGCGATCACCGGTTGCAGCAGTAATCCGACCGCGGAGAACGCCGCGGGCAACTGCGCGAGCGCGTAGGCGATCAGGCCCTGGCCGGCCGCGTGCGAAATCCAGGCCAGGCCCAGCAGCTTCAACCAGCCCGCTTCCGTCCCCGGCAGCAGCGGCTCACCGGAGATGAGCGCAACCGGAAGCAGGATCGCGGCGGTGATGGTCGTGGTCACCGCCATCAGCTGCAGCGTGGCCGCGCCGCGGTCGCGCAGGCCCTTCACCGACAGCAGGTACCAGGCGTAAAACATCGCGGTCACCACGCCCAGGGCGTCGCCGAGCAGGGCGGTAGGCGAAAAACCCAGGCTGACGCGCACCAACAGCCCAACGCCGAGCAGTGCAGACGCGAGGCCCGCGACGAATAGGCCGCTTGGACGCTGCTTCCAGAGCACCCAGGCCGCGAGCGTGACGAAAATCGAGGCGAGGTTCGCGAGCAGCGTCGAGTTGGCGACCGAGGTGTACTGGATCGACCAGTGCCAGAAGGCAAGGTCGCCGGCAAATGCGATGCCCGTTAACAGAAGCGGTTTGAATTCGCTTTTGTCGAGGGTTTTCGGGCCCTTGAAATTGAAAGCAAAAAGCATCCACAGCAAGGGCACAGCCAGCGTCACGCGCCAGAAAGCGCTCGCTGTGGGGCCGACTTCGGACACGCGCACCCAGATCGGCGACAAAGCGATGCATATTGCGCCCGCGAAGAGCGCAATCAGGGACAGTCCGCGCATGGGTAGATAGTAAGTCAGCGATGGTAAACTTTTGCCGGTTCCCATGTCTGCTCAACGTGCTCCCCGTTTCGTTCACCTGAGGATGCACAGCGAGTACTCGGTGACGGACGGCATCGTCCGCATCGACGAGGCGGTGGCCAAGGCGAAGGCGGACGGCATGCCGGCGCTCGCGCTCGCCGACGCGGGCAACGTCTTCGGCCTGGTGAAGTTCTACAACGCGGCGCGCGCCGCCGGCATCAAGCCCGTCATCGGCGTCGATTGCTGGATCCAGAACGAATTCGACCGCGAAAAGCCGTACCGGGCGCTACTGCTGTGCGCCTCGCGCACTGGTTACCTGCGCCTCTCCGAGCTGCTTTCGCGTGCCTGGCTGAAGAACCAGCACCGCGCGCGCGCGGAGATCGCCATGGGCTGGTTCCGCGAGGGCGGCACCGACGGCCTGATCGCGTTGTCGGGTTTTGCCGGAGGCGACGTCGTGCACGCGCTTGCGGGCGGAAACGCGGCGGCCGCGGAGAAGCTCGCCGCCTCCTGGGCGAAGCTGTTTCCAGGACGCTATTACCTTGAAGTGCAGCGCGCGGGGGCGCCCGGCACCGAAAAGCTGGTCGGCGGCACGCTCGCGCTGGCGGCCAGCCTCAAGCTGCCGGTGGTGGCGACGCACCCGGTGCAGTTCCTCGCGCGCGAGGATTTCAAGGCGCACGAAGCGCGCGTCTGCATCTCGCAGGGGTACGTGCTCGGCGACCAGCGGCGGCCGAAGCTGTTCACGCCCGAGCAGTACTTCAAGACCCAGGACGAAATGGCGCAGCTGTTCGCCGACCTGCCGCAGGCGCTGGAGAACGCGGTCGAAATCGCGCGCCGCTGCAGCCTCGAGATCGAGCTCGGCAAGAGCCGGCTGCCGGCGTTTCCGACGCCGAAGGGCGTGACGCTGGACGCGTTCCTGAAAAGCGAAGCCGAGAAGGGGCTGGCCGGCCGGGCCGGGAAGCTCAAGCTCAAGGACGAGGAGCTGCCGCGCTACCGCGAGCGCCTGGCGTTCGAGATCAGGACCATCGCGCAGATGGGCTACGCGGGCTACTTCCTGATCGTCGCCGACTTCATCAACTGGGCGAGGTCGAACGGCGTGCCGGTGGGCCCGGGGCGCGGCTCGGGCGCGGGCTCGCTGGTGGCCTACGCGCTCGGCATCACGGACCTGGACCCGCTCAAGTACGACCTGCTGTTCGAGCGCTTCCTCAACCCGGAGCGCGTGTCGATGCCGGACTTCGACATCGATTTCTGCCAGGACGGCCGCGACCGCGTGATCGACTACGTGCGCCGGAAGTACGGCGAGGATTCGGTCTCGCAGATCGCCACTTTCGGCACGATGGCCGCGCGCGCGGTGCTGCGCGACACGGGGCGCGTGCTGGACCTCGGCTACAACTTCTGCGACCAGATCGCGAAGCTGGTGCCGGTGCAGCCCGGCAAGAACATCACGCTGCAGGACGCGCGCGAGATGGAGCCGCTGCTCGCGCAGCGCGAGAAGAAGGAGGAAGAAGTCCGCGACCTGCTCGAGCTGGCCGGAAAGCTCGAGGGCCTAACGCGCAACGTCGGCATGCACGCGGGTGGCGTGCTGATCGCGCCGGGCAAGCTCACCGACTTCTGTCCGCTGTACGCGGCCGAGGGCACCACGCACGTGATCTCGCAGCTCGACAAGGACGATGTCGAGGCGGTCGGGCTGGTGAAATTCGACTTTCTGGGCCTCACCACGCTCACCGTGCTCAACTGGGCGGAGCGGTACGTACGGGAAATGCGGGAACTGGGCGAAAAGGATTTTTCCATCGAGGCGCTGCCGCTGGACGACAAGGCCGCCTATGCGATGCTCGCCTCGGGCAATGCGACCGGGGTGTTCCAGTTTGAATCGCGCGGCATGCGCGAGCTGCTCAAGCAGGCGCCGCCGACACGCTTCGAGGACGTGATCGCGCTGGTGGCGCTGTACCGGCCGGGCCCGATGGAACTGATCCCGGACTACGTGGCCTGCAAGCAGGGCAGGAAGCGCATCGAGTACCTGGATCCGCGCGTCGAACCGATCCTCGCGCCCACGTACGGGATCATGGTCTACCAGGAGCAGGTGATGCAGATCGCGCAGGTGATCGGCGGCTATTCGCTGGGCGCGGCCGACCTGCTGCGGCGCGCGATGGGCAAGAAGCTGCCCGAGGAAATGGCCAAGCAGCGCGACATCTTCGTCGCCGGCGCGCAGACGAACGGTGTCACGCGCGGGCGCGCGACGCAGCTGTTCGACCTGATGGAAAAGTTCGCGGGCTACGGCTTCAACAAGTCGCATGCCGCCGCCTACGCGCTGCTCGCCTACCAGACCGCCTACATGAAGGCGCACCACGGCGCGGCGTTCATGGCGGCCAACATGTCGGCGCTCATGGACGATACCGACAAGCTGCGCCAGTTCCGCGACGATGCGCTCGCCAACGGCCTGACGGTGCTGCCGCCCGACATCAACGCCTCCGTCTACCGGTTCGTGCCGGTGGACGCGAAAACCGTGCGCTACGGCCTGGGCGGCGTGCGCGGCACGGGCGAATCCGCGATCCAGGCGATCCTCGATGCTCGCAAGTCGGGACCTTTCACCGATCTTTTCGACTTCTGCCGCCGCGTCGACAAGCGCGTGGTGAACCGGCGCTGCATCGAGGCGCTGGTGCGCGCCGGCGCCTTCGACGGCGTCAATGCCAACCGCGCCAGCATGCTCGCCTCGGCGGGCCGCGCGATCGAGGCGGCCGAGCAGGCCGAGCGCGCCGCGTCGCAGACCAGCCTGTTCGGCGAAACCGACGCGGCGCATACCGCCGGGCTGGTGCTCGTCGACACGCGACCCTGGGACCTGCGCCAGCGCCTGACCGAGGAAAAAGCGGCGCTCGGCTACTGCCTGTCGGGGCACCTGTTCTCGGTCTATGAGCGCGAACTGAAGGGCTTCGCGCGCACGCCGCTCGCCAAGCTCGCCTCCGCCGGCGAGCGGGTCTGGATTGCCGGCGTGGTGGCCTCGGCACGCGCGCAGATGACGCGGCGCGGCCGCATGATGGCGGTCATGCTCGACGACGGCAGCGCGCAGACGGAGATTTCGGTGTTCAACGAGCAGTTCGAGAAGCACCGCGACAAGCTGAAGGAGGACCGGCTGCTGGTGGTGCAGGGCAAGGTGCAGCGCGACGACTTCAGCGGCGGCCTGCGCGTCACCGCCGACGACCTGCTCGACCTGCCGGCGCTGCGCGCGCGCATGGGCGGGCGCCTGCGCATCGAGATGAACGGCGCCACCGACAAGGCGCATGACGCCAAGCGCCTGATGGACATGCTGGCGCCGTACCGCGCGCCTGATGGCGGCTGCGCGGTGCTGGTGCACTACGAAAATGCGGGCGCCAGCTGCGACGTCGCGCTCGGCGATGCCTGGCGCGTGCGGCCCGACGAGCAGATGCTGGGCGAGCTGAGCGCCTGGCTCTCCCCTGACGCAGTCGAATTCCAGTACGGCAAGCCTTCCGCCTAATCCCGGGACCAGCGCACCTCGCAAGCGTCCGCATGCAGCCTTGCGTTGAGCTGCCGGTACCACGCGCTTTGCAGGCGTTCGCCAGGATCGGCGCGGCGCTTTTCGGCGAGAAAACTCCTGAGCGTCGGATAGCACGCCTCCAGCTGCTCGCGCGTGGCGTCGCGCAAGTCGGCGGCCGGAAACGAGCCGCCGCGCGCCAGCGCTGCGGCGAGCAGGGCGCGGCGCACTTCCGCCGCGACGACGCTCGCGCCCAGCGTGGTCTTGGTGCCGAAGCGGATTTCGACCGCGGCCCACTCCCGCGTCGCCCAATTGAGATGGCAGCTGTTGTCGGGCAAAGTACGGCGCACCGAGATGCCGAGCAATGCAAGCCGGCGCTCTTCGATCTGCGAACGGACATCGTCCAGGTATCCGTCCAGCGTTTCCGGAGGCAGGAGGATTTCGATCGCGCTGGCGGCGGCGCCCGTATGGCCGGCGTCGGGCATGCACAGTTCGACGGGCGCGGCTGCTTGCGCCGCGCTGCGCCGCAGCGATTCGATCGACAGGGTCAGGCTGTACAGGACGCCCAGCGCGCCGTGGCCGCCGAGCGCGAGACGCAGCAGTTGCGGGTTCGCTTCGCGGTCCGCGCGCCGCAGTTCGCCGTCCGGAGTCACCAGGGTCGCGGCCACCACGTGGGCCGACACGGGCAGGCCGTCCGGGCCGGCACAGGCCGCCGAGACCGCCTCGCCGACAGTGGCCGGCAGGCGGGAGAGACTGGTGAAGGCGTCCAGCTCGACGCCGTGCGCGGCAGGGTGCCCTGCGAGTTCGCGCCAGGAAGTCGCGGCCTGGACTTCGAGCAGCCCGCGCGCGGCATCGGCCCGCAGGATCCGGTCCAGGCCCGAGGCATCCAGCGTGAGCGCCTGCCCGCGCCCCTGGCGCAGCGCGTTGCGCAATTCATCGGCCGAGCGCACCCGCACGGTTGGCGAGCGGCGCGGTGCGTCCAGGTCCGGTCCGGCGGGTAGCGTCAGCGTGGCGTACATGGCGATCTCCGGTGCGTTGTGTCGGGCGCATTTTTTCCATGGCGCCCGCCGCGCCGCAACGACAATGGCCGAAGTATCAGGATCCAATACTGCCAGTAGCTAGGCCGTGGGCAGCACCTCGAAGTCCGCGCAGGGCCGATCGAATTCTCCCTGCGCCGGTTGTCCATCGACGCGATCCACGCGCGCCGCCGGCGGCCCGCGCCGCGCCCAGACGATCACCTTTTCGACGGCGCCCGCTTCACCCTGCAGCAGCGCCTCCACGCTGCCGTCGCGGCGGTTGCGCACCCAGCCGGCGACGCCGCAGGCGAGCGCCTCGCGGCGCAATCCCTCCCGGTAGCCGACGCCCTGGACACGGCCGGAGACGCGCAGGTGGCGTGTGACGTTCATGACCGAATTTTGCCTTCCTGTACGGCCTGAAGTCCCGAGGACGCCGTGGTAAAGTGCGGCGAAAGCATCTTCGGGGGATCACGATATGCGCGCTGCACTGCTTGTTGTCGCCGGATTGGCCCTGGCCGGGTTCATCGCCGTTTCGTTCGTGCTGCCCCAGATGGCGGGCTCGGAAGCGAAGGAGGCGGCCCAGTCGCTGATCGCCGGGGTCGAGGCCGCCAAGCAGCAGGTCGCGGCGGCGGCCGGCAAGACGGGCTCCCTGACGGGCTCGGGCGCCAATATCAAGCTGGCGCCGAAGGCTGACGCCAAGAGCGGCGAACTGAAATGGATCGTCGAGCCCAACGGCGCGATCCGCGGCTGGAACGAAAAGAACGCCATCGAAATATCGGTCACGCCGAAGCTGGACGGCGGCAAAATCAGCTGGACCTGCCGCGGCTATCCGAATGCCTCGATGCCCACGTCCTGCGGCGGGCGCGGCTAGCGCGCGCCGTCCTTCAGCAGGGCCTCGGCGCGGCCGAGCGCGGACGGCAAATCCGCGAGCAGGTTTTCATTCCCGAGTTTTTCGAGGAATCCGCTGCGGCGCATCAGCGACAGCGGGTGTTCGTTCGCCGCGCACAGTAGCAGCGCCGCGCCGCGCTTGCGCAAGTTGCGGTGCAATCCTTCCAGCGTGTCCAGGCAGGTTGAATCCAGGTTGATCACCATGTGCAGGTCGAGGATCAACACCCTGGGCGGTGCCTGCCCGGACGCCGTTTCGATCAGGGCTTCGAGCTTGCCGACCGCGCCGAAGAACAGCGACCCGAAAATCCGATAGGCCGCCGCACCCGGCGGTACCGGCACCTCGGCGCCCACCGCCTCGATGGTCGTAAGGGAGGAAATCCGGTGGATGAAGAACAGGACCGCGAGCACCAGGCCGATCTGCACCGCGACGGTCAGGTCGACGACGATGGTGAGCAGGAAGGTCGCCACCATGATGGTGCGGTACTGGACGGAGAACTGCTTCAGGCGCGCGAATTCGCTCCACGCGCCCATGTTCCAGGCGACGAACAGCAGGATCGCGGCCAATGCGGCCAGCGGCACATGCGCGGCGAACGGCGTGGCCAGCAGCACGATCGCGAGCAGCGTGAGCGCGTGCACGATGCCCGAAACCGGCGTGCGCGCGCCGCTGCGCACGTTGGCCGAGGTGCGGGCAATGGTGCCGGTGGCCGGCATGCCGCCGAAAAACGGCGTGACGAAGTTCGCGATGCCCTGCGCCATGAGTTCCTGGTTGGGGTCGTGGCGGTCGTCGATCATGCCGTCGGCGACCCGCGCGCAAAGCAGCGATTCGACCGCGCCCAGCAGCGCGATGGTGACCGCAGGCGTAATCAGGTGGCGCCCGTTGTCCCAGGAAAGGTCCGGCAGCGCGAAGGCCGGTAGCCCGCTCGGGATGCCGCCAAAGCGCGAGCCGATCGTCTCCACCGGCAGGCCGAGCGCGGCGGCGGCCACGGCGGCGAGCACGAGCACCACCAGCGTCGAAGGCAGGCGCGTGAAGATGCCGCGGCGGCCCGGCACATGCGCTTCCGCCAGCGCGGACGGCGCCATGCTGCCGAAGGTGGTCCAGAGCACGATCACGGCGAGGCAGACGAGACCGAGCGCGAGGGTCGGCAGGCTTGCCGTGTCGAGCGCCCCCGCCAGCGCGCGCGTTGCGCCGAAGAAATCGGCGGGCATATTCTCGATCCGCAGGCCGAGCAGGTCTTTCAGCTGCGAGATCGCGATCAGCACGGCGATGCCGTTGGTGAAGCCGATGACGATGGCCACCGGGATGTAGCGGATCAGCGAGCCGATGCGCGTCAGGCCCATGACGAAAAGCAGCACGCCAGCCATCGCGGTCGACACCAGCAGGTTGCCCAGGCCGTACTGCTGCACGATGCCGTAGACGATGACGATGTAGGCGCCCGCCGGGCCGCCGATCTGCACGCGCGAGCCCCCGAACAGCGAAATCAGGAAGCCGGCGATGATCGCCGTGAACAGCCCTGCCTCGGGCTTCAGGCCCGAGGCGATCGCGAAGGCCATCGCCAGCGGCAGCGCGATCACGCCCACGGTGATGCCGGCGCCGACGTCGGCAGCGAACGTCTGCCGGTCGTAGTCCTTCAGGCATTCCAGCAGGCGCGGGCGGAAGGCGTGCAGCGCCATGGCGTCAGTCTGCCGCGGCCTTCTTGTTGGCTGCCGTCAGCAGCCAGGCCGGCAACGCGCGCTCGCCGGCGTTGGCGATGACATATTCGCGGATCAACTGCCGGACCACCTGGGAAGGGGTCAGATCCTGCGCGGCGCAGATTTCCTCGAAGATCCGTTTCTTGCGCGGGTCGAGAAGGACGGTGAAGCGGGCGGTTTTGTTCTCCATGGCGTTCCTTTTCCAGGCGCCACGGAGTGTATTACAACGACATTATAACGACAATATCATTTGACTCGCATCCCGGGTTGCGCCCCCGAGTGCGGCGCGACCAGGAAGATGCCCGGGCCGTCGCCCGAGGCGGCGAGCACCATGCCCTCGGAAACACCGAATTTCATCTTGCGCGGCACGAGGTTGGCGACCACCACGGCGAGCTGCCCTTCCAGCTTCTCCGGCGCATAGGCGGACTTGATGCCGGCGAACACCGTACGCGTGGCGCCGCCAAGGTCCAGGGTCAGCTTGAGCAGCTTGTCGGCGCCCTCGACGTGCTCGGCCTTGACGATCTTCGCCACGCGAAGATCCAGCTTGTTGAAGTCGTCGATGGAGATCGTTCCGCCTGCGGTGTCGGTCACGGCTGCTTCCTTCTTCGGCTCGGTGGCCGGCTGGATGTCGAAGAGCGCGTCGATCTGCTTGTCGTCGACGCGGGTCATGAGGTGCTGGTACGGATTGATCGCCTTCGCGGGCGACAGCGCCGCACTGACGCTGGACCAGGCCAGCGGCTCGATGTTCAGGAACTGCTCGGCGCGCTTTGCCAGCGCGGGTAGCACGGGCTTCAGGTAGAGGGTGAGCATGCGGAAGGCTTCCAGGCTCACGGTGCAGACCTCGTGCAGCTCGGCTTCCCTGCCCGCCGCCTTGGCGAGGTCCCAGGGCTTTCTCGCGTCGACGTAGGCATTGACCTGGTCGGCCAGCTCCATCACCCGGCGCAGCGCCTTGCCGAACTCGCGCTCGTCGTAGCCCTGCGCGATTTCCGCCGCAGCGTCGCGGATGTCCTTCAGAACCGGATTGGGTTGCAGCACGGCCGGCTTGCCGCCGAATTTCTTGCTGACGAAGCCCGCGGCCCGACTGGCGATGTTGATGTACTTGCCGATCAGGTCGCTGTTGACGCGCGCGATGAAGTCGTCCGGATTGAAGTCGATGTCCTCGACGGCAGCGTTGAGCTTCGCGGCGATGTAGTAGCGCAGCCACTCGGCGTTCATGCCGAGTTGCAGGTAGCGCAGCGGATCGATGCCGGTGCCGCGCGACTTGGACATCTTTTCGCCCGAGACCTGGATGAAGCCGTGCGCGTAGACGTGGTCCGGCTCCTTGTAGGGCGCGCCGGCGAACTTCAGCATCGCCGGCCAGAACAGCGTGTGGAAGTAGGTGATGTCCTTGCCGATGAAGTGGATCTGCTCGCGCTCGCCGAGGACCTTCTGCCAGTCGAGGCCCTTCTTGGCGCAGTAGTTCTGCAGGCTGGCGAGGTAGCCGATCGGCGCGTCCAGCCAGACGTAGAGGTACTTCTCCTCGGCGATGTCCGGCACGCGGATGCCGAAATAGGGCGCGTCGCGCGAGATGTCCCAGTCGCCGAGCGCCTTCTCGCCTTCGCCGTCGATCCACTCCAGCGCCTTGTTCAGCACCTGCGGCTGCAGGCGCCCGGGCGTCGCCAGCCACTCGCGCAGGAACGCGACGCAGCCCGCGTCGGAAAGCTTGAAGAAGTAATGCTCGGACGTGCGCAGCTCGGGCCTGGCGCCCGACAGAGAGGAATACGGGTTCTTCAGCGCGGTCGCCGAATAGACGGTGCTGCAGTTCTCGCAGGCGTCGCCGTACTGGTCTTTCGCGCCGCAGTTCGGGCACTCGCCCTTCACGTAGCGGTCGGCGAGGTACATGCCCTTGACGGGGTCGTAGAACTGCTCGACCGGCTTCGTGTAGATGAGGCCGGCCTTCTTCAGGCGCCGGAAGATGTCCTGCGAGCGCTCGGTGTTCTCCGCCGAATGCGTGGAGTGCCAGTTGTCGTGCGCGATGTGGAATCCGTCGAGGTAGGGCTTGCGGCCGCGCTCGATCCCGGCGACGAATTCCGCCGGCGTCTTGCCCGCTTTTTCCGCCGCGAGCATGATCGGCGCGCCATGCGCGTCGTCGGCGCCGGCGAAGATCACGTCGTTGCCCTGCATGCGCTGGAAGCGCACCCAGATATCGGCCTGGATGTACTCCATGATGTGGCCGATGTGGAACGCCCCGTTCGCGTAGGGCAGCGCCGTCGTGACGAAGAGCTTGCGGGGCATTTTCTACTCTGGAAAACAGCGATTTTAGCTTACACTTCGCGCATGCCCATGAATGAAGCAGGCGTCCAGGCGGTACTGGCGAAAATCACCGATCCGAACACCGGCAAGGACTTCGTCGCGACGCGTTCGGTGAAGAGCGTGAAAGTCGATGGCGGCGCGGTTTCGGTCGAGATCGAACTCGGCTATCCCGGCAAGAGCCAGGTCGAGCCGATTCGCCGGCGGCTCATCGAAGCGCTCAAGGCCGCGGGCGCGTCCAGCGCCAGCGTCACGGTGCGCTCGAAGGTCGTCTCGCACGCCGTGCAGCGTGGCGTGAAGCTGGTTCCCGGCATCAAGAACATCATCGCCGTTGCTTCCGGCAAGGGCGGCGTCGGCAAGTCGACCACCGCGGTCAATCTCGCGCTTGCGCTGCAGGCCGAAGGCGCCACGGTCGGCATCCTCGATGCCGATATCTATGGTCCATCGCAACCGATGATGCTCGGTATCGCGGGGCGCCCGGAGTCCAAGGATGGCAAGAGCCTGGAGCCGATGGAAGGCCACGGCCTGCAGGCCATCTCGATCGGCTTTCTGATCGACAACGACACGCCGATGGTCTGGCGCGGGCCGATGGTGACGCAGGCGCTGGAGCAGCTGCTCAAGGACACGCGCTGGCGCGAACTGGATTACCTGGTGGTGGACCTGCCGCCCGGCACCGGCGACATCCAGCTCACGCTCGCGCAGAAGGTGCCGGTGACCGGCGCGGTGATCGTCACCACGCCGCAGGACATCGCCCTCATCGACGCGCGCAAGGGCCTGAAGATGTTCGAGAAGGTCGGCATTCCGATCCTCGGCATCGTCGAAAACATGTCGACCCACATCTGCCCGAACTGCGGGCACGAAAGCCACATCTTCGGCGAGGGCGGCGCCGCGAAAATGTGCAAGGACTACGGCACCGAACTGCTCGGCCAGTTGCCGCTCGACATCAACATCCGCGAGCAGGCCGATTCGGGCAAGCCGACCGTGGTATCGGACCCGGAGGGCAAGGTGTCGGCGATCTACAAGCAGGTCGCGCGCCGCTGTGCGGTGCGCATCGCCGAGTCGCAGAAGGACATGACGTCCAAATTCCCGAATATCGTGGTCCAGAACACATGACCATCAAGTCCGACAAATGGATCCGCCGCATGGCGGCGCAGGGCATGATCGAGCCCTTCGAGCCCAACCAGGTGAAGGAGGCGGGCGGCAAGCGCATCGTTTCCTACGGCACCTCGAGCTATGGCTACGACATCCGCTGCTCCGAGGAATTCAAGATATTCACCAATATCAATTCGACCATCGTCGATCCGAAAGAGTTCGACGCGAAGTCCTTCGTCGATTTCAAGGGCCCGGTGTGCATAATCCCGCCCAATTCGTTCGCGCTCGCGCGCACGGTCGAATTCTTCCGCATTCCGCGCAACGTGCTGACCATCTGCCTCGGCAAGTCCACCTACGCGCGCTGCGGCATCATTGTCAACGTGACCCCGCTGGAACCCGAGTGGGAGGGCCACGTGACGCTGGAATTCTCCAACACCACGCCGCTGCCGGCGAAGATCTACGCCAACGAGGGCGTCGCGCAGGTGATCTTCATCGAGTCCGACGAGGTCTGCGAAACCTCCTACCGGGACCGCGGCGGCAAATACCAGGGGCAGAAGGGCGTCACGCTGCCCCGTATCTAGTAGGTTCGCCGCCCGGGCGACAATTTCCTTGACTCGCGGGGGGGCCACCCTATAATCGCGGCCACCTGCATGCAGGACGCGAATCCGCAAGACCAGCTCTTTGATACGCATCCGGAATCGAGCCTCGATTTCGAGATCGCGCGCGAGGCCGCCCGGCAGGAATACCAGCGGCCGTTCCTGATCCTGGACAATGCCATCGTGCGCGAAAAGGCGCGCCGCGTCCGCGCGGCCATGCCGCGCGTACGGGCCCACTACGCCGTCAAGGCGAACCCGGACCGGCGCGTGCTGAAAGTGCTGATCGAGGAGGGTTGCCGCTTCGAGATCGCCTCCACGTCGGAACTCGACCTGCTGCTCGAGCTTGGCGTCGAAGCGTCGGAGGTGTTCTATTCCAACCCGGTGCGCTCGCGCCAATCGGTCGCCTACGCTGCGGCGAAGGGCGTCGAATGGCTCGTCGTCGACAGCGTGGACGAACTGCGCCGCGTGCACGAGATCAAGGCCGACGCGAAGACTTATCTGCGCATCGCGACCCCGAACATCGGCAGCGACTGGCCGCTGTCGGGCAAGTTCGGCGCGGGCGCGGGCGAAGCGCGCGAAATTGTCCTCGCCGCCGCAAAGCTGGGCGCGGACCTGGCCGGCGTGACCTTCCACGCCGGTTCCCAATGCCGCAATCCGGAGAACTGGCGCGTCGGCATCGAAAAGGCGCGCGCGCTGTTCGACGAAATGGCGCGTGCCGGCCTCAGGCCGCGCATGCTCGATATCGGCGGCGGATTTCCGGTGCGGCACGTCAAGCCGATCCCGTCGATCGAGGTGATCGGCGACGTGGTGAACGAGGCGCTGAAGGCGTTTCCCCCCGAGGTTCTGGTCGTGGCCGAGCCCGGGCGCTACCTGGTGTCGGACGCCGGCTATTTCATCTGCCGGGTCATGGGTACGACGACGCGCGCGGGCAAGCGCTGGATGCACTGGGATGCCGGGCTGTTCGGCGGCGTCATCGAGACCACGGAGGGCCTTAAGTACAAGATACGCACCGACCGGTCCGGCCCGGACACGCCCTGGCACGTGGCGGGCCCGACCTGCGACTCAGTCGACGTGATCCTGCGCGACGAGCCGCTGCCGTCCGACCTGCAGGAAGGCGATTTCATCTACATCCGCAACGCCGGCGCCTACACCACGGCCTACGCAAGCGAATTCAACGGCTTTCCGCTTCCGGGCGTGCGGATCTTCGATTCGGGGCGCTAGGCTTTCTCGTACAGCACGAAAGCGAATCGCAGGCCGTCGGCCGTGGCATGCGTTTCCTTCTGCGTCGCGCGCCACGCTGTCCGGTCCCATCGCGGAAAATAGGTATCCCCCGGGTACTCCGCGTCGATTTCCGTGAGCACCAGCCCGTCCGCGAGCGCGAGCGCCGCAGCGTAGATTTCCGCGCCGCCGATCACGAAGACCGCCGGCTCGCCCGCGCAGAGTGCAATCGCGGCTTCCAGCGACGACGCGACGCTTGCGCCCGGCGCCTCGAAACCGGATCGGCGGCTGATCACGACATTTTCGCGTCCCGGCAGCGGCTTTCCGAGTGATTCCCAGGTGCGACGGCCCATGATGACCGGATGGCCGAGCGTGATTTTCCTGAAATGCTTGAGGTCTTCGGGCAGGTGCCAGGGCAGTTGGCCCTGCGAGCCAATCACGCCGTTGCGCGCGACAGCGGCCACCAAATAGACACGCGGCGCGGCGCTCAACGTTAAATATTCCCGCTCGACCTGAGGACTGTCGGGTTTCCACTACAGAAGTCGTCGCCGTTTGGTGACATTTCGCCTGATTCTTACTTTCTTTTGCATGCCATTATAGGCCCATGCTCGCGGAGCGGAATTTGTCGGCGCTGCGCTACCCGCGCTCCTTTCTGGGCCTGCTGGTCGTGGCTTTCCTGCTGGTGGCGCTGCCGCTGATTGGAACGCTGCTGTATTCAGCCTGGCATACCGAGCGCCTGACCGAGCAAAGCCGCAGCGCCGTCTCCGGGGCTTCCGCGGCGGCGCGCGCCGGCCGCCTGCTGGTGGGCCGCATCAGCTCGATCGAGCGCCTCGCCCTGCAGCTGGCGGTGCTGCCGGATGCGCAGTTGCGCGCCGATTTCGTGCGCGCGCACGAAGGCTTTCGCCGGCTTGCGGAAGAACTCGTGCCGCTGACGCTCAAGGACGAGCCGCGCGCCGCTTTCTTGCGCGCCATCGAGCGCGAACAAGCGCTGTACGACTACGTGACCGAGCCGCCGGGCGGCGGCCCGGACCTGCGCACTGTGCGCCGCATGTCGGCGGCGCTTGTCGAAGAGGCCTATCAGCTGCTGGCAGTCAGCTATTTCGTCGCCGACCGCGAGGTGGAGCGTCTGGGCACGAGCGCCGACGAGGTGCACCGCCGGCTGATCGTGATGGTGCTGATCGCCACCGCCCTGGCGCTGGCGGCCGCGCTGGCGCTGACGCGCCTGATCTCGCAGCCCATCGCCGAACTCGATTCGGCGATCCGCCGGCTGGGCAGCGCCGATTTCACCCATCCGATCCGCGTGAGCGGGCCGCAAGACCTGCAAAGCCTGGGGGAGCGGCTGGACTGGCTGCGCCAGCGCCTGACGGACCTGGAGGCGCAGAAGAATCGCTTCCTGCGCCACCTCTCGCACGACCTGAAGACGCCGCTGGCGGCCTTGCGCGAAGGCACCGAGCTGCTCAACGATCAGGTCGCCGGGCCGCTCGCGCCCCCGCAGAGGCAGGTCGTCGCGATCTTGCGCGACAACAGCGTCAAGCTGCAGCGCCTCATCGAGGACCTTCTCGACTACCAGCGCGCCCTGCACGCCGCCTCGGGCCTGCAGATCGGCGTGGTTGCGCTCGACGCCCTGCTGCGGCAGTGCGTGCGCTCGCACCAGCTTGCGGCCCAGGCCAAGTCGCAGCGCGTGACCCTTGAGACCGGCCCCATCGCGGTGCGCGCGGACGCGACCAAGCTGCGCTCCGTGATCGACAACCTGCTCGGCAACGCGGTCAAGTTCACGCCTGCGGGCGGCCACATTCGCCTGCTCGCGTCCGCGCAAGGCACGGCGGCGACGATCGATATCATGGACAGTGGACCGGGCGTGTCGCCCGAGGAGAGCGAGGCGATCTTCGAGGCGTTTTTCCGCGGCCGGGCAGGCGCTTTCGGCCGCGCGGAGGGCACCGGCCTTGGCCTGGCGATCGCGCGCGAATTCACCGAAGCCCACGGCGGGCGTATCGAAGTGGTGCCGGGCGCATCCCGTTCACAGGGCGCTCACTTCCGCGTCACGCTGCCGCTGCGCCCGGTGCTGCCGTTAGCGGAGGCGGCATGAAGTTGATCGCGCTGGCTGCTGCCGTACTGCTGTCGGGTTGCGCCTCAGGTGGACCCTGGGCGGACCCGCGCATCGAAGAGTACCAGGCGGAAATCAGCCGGCTGAATGCGCAGTTGGCGGCCGAAACAGCCGAACGGCAACGCATCGCGCGCGCCGCGGCGCGGCGCGAGGAGTCGCTCAAGCGCCAGCTCGAAGCCATGAAATCGATCGAACGCAGCATTCTGGAACGTCAGGACCGAACACAAAGCGAAGCGAGGTGAACCATGGAAAAAAACCACAGCCCGAAGCGAATCCTGCTGGTCGACGACGACAAGGACCTGCTGCAGCTCATCTCGATGCGCCTGAACGCCGCCGGCTATGCGGTGACCACCGCGGCGTCGGGCCAGGCGGGGCTGGCGGCGCTGACGGCGGCGCCCTGCGAGCTGGTGATCACCGATTTGCGCATGGAAGGCATGGACGGCCTGGCGCTGTTCGACGCGATCCACCGCGAAGCGCCCGCGCTGCCGGTCGTGATCCTGACCGCGCACGGCACAATTCCGGAAGCGGTCGCGGCGACGCAGCGCGGGGTTTTCGGCTTCCTCACCAAGCCATTCGATCCCAAGGTCCTGCTTGAGACCGTGGCCGAGGCGCTGCGCCTGTCGGGGGCGCCGAACGGAGCCGACCAGGGCTGGCGCACCGAGCTCGTGACGCGCTCGCCGGCCATGGAGTCGCTGCTGAATCAGGCGCGCCGGGTCGCGCTGTCCGACGCGGCGGTCTGCATCCTGGGCGCGAGCGGCACAGGCAAGGAACTGCTCGCCCGCGCGATCCATCGCGCCAGCCGCCGTGCCGATGCCGCGTTCGTAGCGGTGAACTGCAGCGCCATTCCCGAAGGCCTGCTCGAATCCGAGCTGTTCGGCCACAAGAAGGGCTCGTTCACCGGCGCGGTGCAGGACCGCCGCGGCCTGTTCCAGGCGGCGCACGGCGGTACGTTGTTTCTGGACGAAATCGGCGACATGCCGCTGGCGCTCCAGGTCAAGCTGCTGCGCACGCTGGAGGAGCGCGTGGTGCGCCCGGTCGGTTCGAACGAGGCGATCGAGGTGGATGTGCGCCTGCTTTCGGCCACGCACCGCAAACTGGACGAACGCATCGCCACGGGCGAGTTCCGCGAGGACCTTTTCTACCGCCTGAGCGTGGTCAAGCTTGCGCTGCCGGCGCTGGCCGAGCGGCGCGAGGATATTCCGCTGCTCGCGGCCCATTTTCTGGTGGAATTCGCGCGGCGTTACGACCGGCCGCGCCTGGCGCTGTCGCCCGAAGCGATGGAACTGCTGGTCTCGGCCTCCTGGCCCGGCAACGTGCGCCAGCTGCTGAACGTGGTCGAGCAGGCGGTGGCGCTCTCAGCCACCGACGTGATCCCGGCTTCGCTGGTGCGCCAGGCGCTGGATGCGGGCGACTCCGCGCTCACGCCGCTCGACGTGGCGCGGCGCGCGTTCGAGCGCGACTATCTGGCGCGCATCCTGAAGATCACCGGCGGCAACGTCACGCACGCGGCGCGGCTGGCGGGCCGCAACCGCACCGAGTTCTACCGGTTGCTTGATCGCCACGCGCTCGAGCCCGCGATGTTCAAATCGTCGCCGCGCGGAGACAGCGAAAGCCGCGCTGCATCAAGCGCTTCGCGCCTGCGCGCCTGAATCGGTCGCCGGGAGGCGACGAATCCGCCCTGCGGCAGGGCTTGGCATTCCGTCACACGGAGGCGCTAAGGCGTTGTGCGCGGAAGGATTTTCGGTCCTGGCACGGTGATTGCGGTGCACTTGGGGGAGAACAACAAGGAGTCCCTCATGCAAATGGACCAACCTAGGACGCATCCGATCTTTCTCGCCGCGGGCGTTGCGGTGCTGTTGTTCAGCCTGCTCGGCGCGGCAGCATTGACGGGCGTAATGCCGGTCGGCAACAGCAAGCCCGGCGAATTCGGCGCGCTCGCGCACAAGACGGCCGCGGCGACGCCAGCAGGGCATCCGTCGCAGAGAATGGCTGCGGGCCCCTGCGCGAACTGCGGTGTTGTCGAGTCCGTGCGCGCGGTCGAGGTCAAAGGTAACGCCAGCGGCGTCGGCGCGGTCGCGGGCGGTGTAGCGGGCGGCGTGCTTGGCAACCAGATCGGCCATGGCGGCACCCGGACGCTGATGACCCTCGGCGGCGCCGCAGGCGGCGCCTACGCGGGCAACACGATCGAGCGCAACATGAACCGGCACACCGTGTGGCGCGTCGCGGTGCGCCTCGAGGACGGAACACTGCGCACGCTGACGCAGAATGCGCAGCCGCTGCTCGCCGTGGGCGACCGCGTGCGCGTCGTCGATGGTGGCGTCGAGCGCGTCTGATGCCCGCCGTCGAGCACGCCAAGAAGTTCAGGCCGCTCAGCGATACCAGCGATTTCTTTCGCGCTCTCGCAGGGTTCGCGATGGCCATTCTGGTCGGTGTGGGCATCGGCGGGACGGCGTACAAGCTGGCGGGTCCCGGCGGCTGGTTGGCCCATCTGTTCGGCCAGGGCGTGCCCCGGAGCCTCGGCGCGTTGTTCGCATTCCTGGCGATCGGCATTTGCTTCTGGCTGATGCGCGGCTGGATCCTGCGCGCCGACGGCGGCCCGCACTCCGATCTTCCCGTTTACGCCTGCGCAGGCGCGGGTGTTCTGTACGCGATGCAGGCGGCGATGACCCTGTAGCCGCCTGTTATCGCGGTTTGCCCCGGACCGTCCTCCACTCCCCCTGGAGAGGCGGTCCGGTTTTTTTTGGGACGGACTGATCCATGCTGAATGTCAATCAACAGGCACACAGCCTTGCGCTCGGATTGCGAGAAATCGTCGTCCATGGAGCCATCACGCTGCTCGCCGTGGCGATCGCCTTCTCGCTGCCCGGCGCTGCGAAGTACATCCTGTACGAATGGTGGCCGATGGTCGAATCCGATCCGGGCCTGCTGCTTGGCAGCGAAATCGTGCTCGCCTCCGTGCTGGCGCTGGTCCTGAACCTGGCGAAACTTTCGTGGGATCAACGCCACACGGTGGAAACTGCGCGCACTGCCGCGCTGGTGTACGCGCGCAATGGCGTGCGCGGCTGGGCCGGGCGCTGGCGCGAGCGGCGCTTGCTGAACCGGCTGCCGGCGGCGCGCGATGCCTTCGTGCTGACCATGACCGGATACGACACTTTCGTGGACGAGCGCAGCCCGTTGCGCGCTCCGCTCGACGGCGCCTATGAATTGCGCGTCATGCTGGTGAATCCCGTCGGCGAATCCCTGCGCCGCCGCGCCGATTCCCTGCCGCCCGAGATCACGGTGCTTTCGCTGCAAACCGAGATCGAGGCCAGCATCGCCTACCTCGCCGGCCTGCGCAGGCGCGGAACCAAGGTCACGCTCAAGTTCTACGACCAGATGCCGTTCTGGAAGGTCGTGGTGCTCGGGGACCATGCCTGGGTCCAGTTCTGCCATGCCGGGTTCGCGGTCAGCGAGCAACCCGAGTACGTCTTCGCGCTGCACGAGCGCAATCCCAGGCAGGGGTTATTCGTGCCGTTCTATGTCCACGCGCTGGAGCGCTGGAGCGAACCTGACCATCTCGAGTACGACTTTGACCGCAACGAGCTCGTGTACCGGGACGCCGCCGGCAACGAAGTCGCGCGGGCTCCGCTCGGTGTGCCGATCGGCGCGCCTGTGTCGCCTGCGGAACGCGCAATGGCCGCATGAAGTGCGTCGGCAAATGCCGGCCGCAGGTCTTTCCCTCATCTAAGGAGCGAATATGAACAAAACGAACAAGCACGTCGTCGCCGTCTTGGTGGCCGCCACGCTGTCGGCAGGCGCGCCGCCGCCGCAGGCCTTTGCGAACATCATTGCCACGGACGCGGTGGTCGCCGCCACCGCGCGCGACCGCATCGCGCAGGCACTGTCGCGCGCCGAGGTGAGCACGCGCCTCGCGGCCTACGGCGTCGACCCCGCGGAGTTGCAGGCGCGCGTCAACGCGCTGACGGATCAGGAAGCGGCCCAGCTCGCCGACCGGATCGACGCGCTGCCTGCCGGCGGTAACGCGTTCATTGGAGCACTGGTATTTGTTTTCCTGGTCCTGCTGATCACCGATATCCTCGGCCTGACCAAGATATTTCCGTTCACGCGCCCGATCAAGTAGCGTGTAGCGGGTCGTCCGAGGTCACACGGCGATCGGCGCCTTGATCGCCGGGTGGGGCTCGTAGCCCTCCAGTGTAAAGTCTTCGTAGGCGAACGCGAACAAGTCACGCACGGCGGAATTCAACTTGATGCGCGGAAA